>OJHE01000053.1_pt1 | contig 90409 bp, 78 predicted proteins | sample 1595221 | NCBI WGS metagenome assembly OJHE01 (sample SAMN05416831, study PRJEB24817) | seawater metagenome | isolation source: Sea water | place: Canada:Atlantic | collected 2013-07 | reverse complement strand
ACGAGATCCTCTCTGGTCTCGTGGGCTCGGAGATGTGTATAAGAGACAGGAATTAGCCATGTCGCATACCGTTAGAGCGGTTGGACGGGTTGCTTACGATGAAGGAAAAATGGTTCGCTTGCACCCAAAAACCGAGGGCTGGATTGAAGATATGTACGTGGATAAAACCGGCCAATGGGTTGAAGAGGATACTCAGTTATTGAGTATTTACTCACCCCAGTTGGTCGCCAGTCAAGAAGAATACCTATTAGCGCTTAACAACGTAAAAGCCTTGGAAAAAAGCCCGATTGAGACGATTCGTAATGGTGCGGAAGCCTTGTTAAATAGCTCGCGTGAGCGACTGAAGTTATTGGATTTTCCTGCGCACCAAATGGCTGAGCTAAATAAAACACACCGTATTAAAAAGAGCATCCATATTCACAGTCAAACAGAAGGTGTCGTGATGAAAATTGGCGCACGGGAAGGCCAGTTTGTTACGCCAAAAACAGAAATCTATATGATTGCCGACCTAAGAAAGGTTTGGGTGTACGCGAATATTTACGAATATGAGTTACCTTGGGTAAAAGAGGGTGATTCGGTTGACATGCGATTGGTGGGTGTCCCAGGTCGAACCTTCAAAGGGCATTTGGCGTATATCTATCCGTACGCGGAAGCAACAACGCGAACCATCAAAGTACGTTTGGTGTTTGATAACTCAGATTTATTGTTAAAGCCTAATATGTTTGCTGATCTGACGATTTATGCCAGTCAGCAAAATAACAAGGTGGTTATTCCCTCGGAAGCGGTGATTCGTTCGGGTTCTCGTAATCAAGTGTTTGTTGTACGAGGCGAAGGCAAGTTTGAGCCAAGGTTAGTGAAGATCGGTCTGGAGTCTAAAGGTAAAATTGCCATTTTAGAGGGGTTAAAAGTTGGCGAAGAAGTCGTCACCTCAGGTCAGTTTTTGATCGACTCCGAATCTAAATTACGCGAAGCGACGGCAAAAATGCTGGAATCGATGTCGAGCAATAAACAAGCGACGACCGATCAAATGACCTTGCCGAAGGAGAAAACGCATGATTAATTCGATCATTGACGGTTCGATAAAAGACCGCCTGATGGTGTTAATAGCGACGCTTATCATTGCAGTCGTGGGGTTATGGAGCTATCAGCACACATATTTAGACGCGATACCGGATTTATCGGACGTACAAGTTATTGTATTGACTAAATATCCGGGGCAGGCGCCACAGGTTGTTGAAGACCAAGTGACTTACCCATTAACGACGGCCATGCTATCGGTTCCACGCTCTAAAATCGTCCGTGGTTATTCATTTTTTGGGTTGTCCTTTGTTTATATTATTTTTGAAGACGGTACCGATATGTATTGGGCGCGCTCTCGGGTGCTGGAGTCACTTAATTTTGTTAGTAGTCAATTACCCGACGCTGTTACGCCCACGTTAGGCCCTGATGCCACGGGGGTGGGTTGGGTTTACGAGTATGCCTTGGTGGATAAAACCGGAAAGCACGATTTAGCACAGCTGCGCTCAATTCAGGATTGGTATTTGCGATATCCGCTACAGACGGTCAATGGTGTGTCGGAAGTGGCTTCAGTAGGCGGTTATGTCAAGCAATATCAGGTTGAAGTAGACCCGAATGCGCTACAAGCGTACGGCATTACCCTAGCTAAGGTTAAGTATGCTATTAAGCGTTCTAATAACGATGTTGGCGGGCGTTTAATTGAAATGGCTGAGACTGAATATATGGTACGGGGCCTGGGCTATATTCAATCTTTGGAGGATTTGAACAGTATCCCCGTTGGCGTTGATAACAATGGAACACCGATTCGTTTAAAGGATGTCGCCCATATTCATATTGGGCCTGAGCTAAGACGTGGCGCGGTGGAGCTAAACGGCGAAGGTGAAGTTGCCGGGGGTGTGGTTATTATGCGTTACGGTGAAAACGCCTTATCGACGATCGAAGGGGTTCGAAAAAAGCTGGAAGAGTTAAAAAGAGGGCTGCCTGAAGGCGTTGAAATTATACCCGTTTACGATAGGGGTAACTTAATTGAGCGCGCCGTGGCCAGCCTCAATGAATCATTGCTTCAGGAATTAGCGGTCGTTAGCTTAGTGGTCATCTTGTTTTTATTACATGTGCGCCCAGCCTTAGTCGCGATTATTACCCTCCCTATGGGTATTTTGATGGCCTTTATTATCATGAAGATGCAAGGGCTAAACGCCAATATCATGTCATTAGGCGGTATCGCCATTACCATTGGTACGATGGTCGATGGGGCTATTGTGATGGTAGAAAACGCGCATAAACACTTGGCGCAAGCCACTACAGACAAAGGTGCTGAGCTCAGCGATGACGAACGATGGAAGACGATCGGTAATGCCTCGCGTGAAGTCGGTCCAGCGCTGTTTTTCTCACTATTGATTATTACAGTCTCTTTTTTGCCCATTTTTACCATGCAAGCGCAAGAAGGCCGTATGTTCAGCCCGTTGGCGTTTACCGCCTCGTATGCGATGGCTGCCGCAGCCATACTCGCGGTTACGTTGGTGCCGGTTATGATGGGGTATTTTATTCGTGGCAAGGTGGTGTCTGAACACGAAAACCCTCTTAATCGCTGGATGCACGCGATGCACACGCCGGCACTCAAGCTGGCGCTGCAGTGGCGCAGGGTAACGGTTCTATTGGCGCTGTGTTTGTTCTTATTAACTTTGTACCCATTTTCAAAACTGGGTAGTGAGTTTATGCCGCCGTTGGACGAGGGCGACATTTTGTATATGCCAACGACATTTCCAGGTATATCCATTACCAAAGCAAAAGAGTTACTACAGCAAACCGATAAAATTATAAAAACCTTTCCCGAGGTGCTTCACGTGTTTGGCAAGGTGGGCCGTGCAGAAACGGCTACCGATTCCGCGCCCTTATCGATGATAGAAACGACCATTCGCTTAAAACCGAAAGAAGAGTGGCCAAATCCAAATAAAACGACGCAGCAATTAATGGCCGAAATGGATAAGGCGATTAAATTCCCAGGGCTGGCTAATGCCTGGACCATGCCAATCAAAACGCGGATTGATATGTTATCCACGGGGATTAAAACGCCGGTCGGGATAAAAGTGTCTGGGCCCGATTTAAACGTGCTCGAATCCTTATCTGGGCAGATCGAGCGAGCGATGAAAACGATACCCGAAACCACCTCGGCTTTCGGTGATCGGTCGGTCGGTGGTTATTATTTGGATTTTGATATTAACCGAGAGGCTGCGTCGCGTTACGGCCTAACGACAGGTGATGTACAAGATGTGATACAAAGCGCTATTGGGGGGATGAATGTCACCGAAACAGTCGAAGGCTTAGAGCGTTACCCAGTCAATGTACGCTATCCACGCGAGTTACGTGATGACTTCGAGAGTTTAAAACGGGTGCTGATAGCAACGCCGAGCGGTAGCCAAATTCCGTTAGCGCAGGTGGCCGAATTAAACTATAGGCGTGGACCGCCAGTGATTAAAAGTGAAAACTCACGACCTAATGCTTGGATATACGTCGATATAAGTACCTCTGATATTGGCGGTTTTGTCAGCAAAGCAAAACAGGTATTGGCTGATCAGGTGAAGATCCCTGCGGGTTATACCGTTGTTTGGTCGGGTCAATTTGAGTATATGGAGCGCGCGGCAAAGCGATTACAGATCGTTGTGCCCGTCACTGTAATCATTATCTTTTTATTGCTTTACCTCAATTTTCGTAATCTAGTTGAGCCCCTTATCGTGATGCTTGCGTTACCTTTTGGTGTTATCGGCGGTATTTGGATGATTTATCTCAATGACTACAATTTATCAGTCGCGGTCTATGTCGGCTTTATCGCGTTAGCCGGTATGGCGGCTGAAATTGGTGTGCTAGTACTCAGCTTTATCGATATGGAGATCGCTAAACGCCGTGCAGAGAGTTCACGACCACTATCGCGTTTAGAAATAATCGAGGTCAGCCAGCTAGCAACGTCCATGAGAGTTCGTCCCGTGGTCATGACGGCGGTTTCCACGATGGCGGGCTTAATTCCCATTATGCTCAGTAGCGGCGCGGGCTCTGATGTTACGCATCGTATTGCTGCGCCGATGTTGGGCGGTATGTTAACGGTTTTAATTTTAAACTTATTGGTATTGCCCGTCATTTACAGCTTTGTATTGCAGTACGAAGAAGCAAGGAAGAGAAGGGATTTTTTAAAGTAAAAGCAGTTTTTTTGCTTAATACAGATGATTAAAAGTTAGTTGTTGCTAATTGCTTGATAGGGAGCCGTTTTATGTGGAAAGTTTGTTATGTGAAAGGTGTGAGTTTTTAAGTGTAAGTAGGAGTTAATTGAACTAAAAAAGATGTTGAATTTTTTAGTTACCCATATTTGCACGCATAAAACCGATTGACAATCGGTTTTATGCGTGCAAATATGGATCAAACGTTAGATGACAAGGTACGGGTATATATAAATGAATTTAGGCCAGCTTGAAAAATTAGTGCTGAAGTTTTTCTGGCAAACCAATGTTGCGGATGCCAAACAGGTCTATGCGTATTTTGAAAAAAGTCGTGGTGGTACTCTAAATACTATCCAAAGCACGCTGGATCGCCTGTTTAAAAAAGGCCTTTTAAAAAGGGATAAGGAAGGCCACGCCTTTCAATACCGAGCAGCCAAACCTCGCAAAGCGTTTATTGGTGAGCTGATAAAAGACGTAACTCACGATTTCACATTGGGCGATGAAGATAGTATTTTGGCGGCTTTTGTATCGATCTCAAGCGAACTTAATGTAAAACAGCTAGATCGACTTGAGGAACTCATTCAAGATTACCGTTCAACCATTTCTATGAAAGAAGAATCATGATTTTTGGCACACTAGCAATCTTTTTTAATGTGTTATCCATTATGGGGTTTTGTGTGCTTTTTATTATCTTTACGCTGAGTATTATCGTTAGCTGGAAGTCAGAAACATTCAATCAATATTCAGTTGTATCACGCCGTCGTGTTTTATGGTTTATTGCCGTATCACCGTGGCTTTTTGGTTGCTTAGCGGCAAGTTTGGTCATCCTATCGGGTAGTCACTATTCGCCGTTTCCTCAGAGTTTTGACTTACTTCATTGGCACCACGCCCAAGAGTTTATTTTCAATAGCTGGCATGGCTTATCAATAATTGCCTTGGTGGTTTATACGGGCTTTTTATTCTTTCGGAAAGTTTATAGTTTAATAATAAATAGCCGTCAAATTAGCTTACTTCAAGCCGTAGCAGAGCGAGATGAAAACGGTTTTTATCAACTAGAGGCGGATGCTGCAACAGCTTTCACAGCGGGCTATCTAATGCCTCGCTGCTATATTACAACGGCACTTCGACGCCAACTTAATAGCAAAGAATATACGATTTTACAATTGCATGAAAAAGAGCATGTAAGACGCGCTGATCCTTTGATGAAATGGTGCTTTCAACTGTTTACGGCGTTCTTTCCAACGGTGATTTCTGTAAAATTAAATCAATCAATGTCACTGGTCATGGAGCAATGTGCGGACTTTGCGGTTAGCGATAAAATTTCAGATAAATTGCTTATTGCTGAAACCTTATTAAAAGTAAGGCGGTTGGCAGTAAGACCTTTTGAGGGCGAGTTGAGCGCGAGCGCGGTTTGTCATTACGGACATGATTATATTGAAGAGCGGATTAGCTACTTATTAAGTGATCAACAATCAAAAGTGTTTCCCATCCTTATTTTTATTTGTGCCACCGTGAGCATCTCAATTTTTAGTGCGTTAACGGTCGACATTTTCCATCACACCATCGAATACACACTCTCTCATTAGGGAATTTCTATGTTAATTAAAAACTACACCTTCATACCGAAAAAACCGATGCGCAGTCGGTTTTCAAGCAATCTGTTGATGGGCTTAATGCTCTTTTTAGCAGGAGGCATTGTGCCGTCCTCTTTAGTTTTAGCGGGTAACCAAAACACGACAGAGGCGTTGACACTAAAAGAAGCAATACAACGAACGTTTAACCACAATCCTGAATTACAAACATTTCAGTATCAACTGGAAGCACAGCAAGGACGAATGGTTCAAGCTGACCTTTCCCCTAAACCGCAAGTCAGTTTAACCGTTGAAGATGCGCTGGGGAGTGGGGGTTTTAATGGGTTTGATAATAGCCAAGCGACACTAAGTGTTGCTTGGCTATTGGATCAAAATATCAAAGATAAACGGGTTCAAGTTGCCTCTGAAGCAAAAAGTTTGATTGAAAGCGAAAAAAATATCAAACAATTGGACAGTGCAACCCAAACTGCTCGCTATTTTTTAGCGGCACTTTTTTATCAAGAAAGCGCGGTTATTGCACGGCGTGCGATTGCATTAGCGCAATCAACCGTCAAGGAAGTAAAGCATCGGGTAAAAATAGGTAAAACACCACTGGCAGAATTGTATCGCGCAGAAGCTGAGTTAGCTAAGCGTCGTCTCGTATTGGGTGATGTAGAGCATGAGCTGGAATCATCAATCAGGCAACTCGCGTCACAATGGGGAAGCACTGAACCATCATTTAAAACAGTGTCTGGCATGCTAAACAACCGGCCTGATGTGATGAGTTTTGACGCCTTAAAAACCCAAATAAAAAACAACCCGAATATTGCGAAATACTTATCAATGGATCGAGTTAACGATGCGCAAATCAAACTCGCCGAAGAGGAGCGAAGCTCACCGTGGACATTCACAACCGGAGTGCGGCGTTATCAAGGAACGGATGATTTCGGCATGGTGGCGGGTATATCTATGCCTTTTGGTGGTAGTAACCGTAATCAAGGCCGGATTGCTGAAGTTAAAGCAAAACGGTTACAAAATCAGTCGGAAGCTGACGCATTACGTATTCGTATTGAAACCACGCTGTTTGTTGTGTATCAGCAATTGGAACATAGTTTTCATTTAAGTGACGTATTGAAAAAAGAGATTATCCCTAAACTTGAAAAAGCACTCACTGAAACTCACAAAGCCTACGAGTTTGGTAAGTACGGCTACCTTGAATGGTTAGCGGTACAAAATGAATTGCTTAATGCGCAATCGAAGTTGTTAGATGCTAGCTTGTCTACTCATCTTAAACAGTTGGAAATAGAGCGCCTAACCGGCACTCAGATCGTCTCACCCTTTTAACTTAGCCCAATTACATAACGAGAAATACAATGAAAAAACTATTACATATAACTGGATTGGCGCTGATGTTTGGCATGTTGATTATTCTTAGCAATTCGGCATTATCTTTTGAAGGCTCAAATAGTGAAGGCGCAGAGATAGCACCTGAAAAAGGGCCTCATAATGGACGGTTATTAAAAGATGGAGACTTTGTTCTTGAGTTGTCTATTTTCGAAACGGGCGTGCCACCCGAGTTTCGAGTTTGGGTTTCCAATAAAGGCGAAAAGTTAAAACCGACAGATGTTGATCTAAAAATCACCCTGACTCGTTTAGGGGGCGTTGAAGATAAGATTAACTTTACGCCGCAAGGTGATTTTTTGCGGGGCGATATGGTTATTTATGAACCGCATTCATTTGTCGTCAGCATTAATGCTAACTATCAAGGCCAGTTGCATCATTGGCAGTACGATAATTTAGAAGGCCGCACTAGCATTGAAAGTGCAGTTGCCGAGGCGTTAGAGATTGGCACGTCAATTGGCGGCCCACAAGTGCTTAAAGAAACGGTATCAGCCTTTGGAAAACTAGCGAATCATCCAGAAAAAACCCGTCATGTGACGGCTCGCTTTGCAGGGGCGATAAAAAAAGTTCACGTTAGCTTGGGTCAGCGAATTAAAAAAGGTCAACGATTAGTCACCATAGAAAGCAATGAGAGTTTGAAGTCGTATACTATTTTTGCCCCTATTGATGGTGTGATTACACAGCGTAATGCGAACCCAGGTGAACAGACCAAAGACAGGGTTTTATTTGCCCTGGCTGACAGTCGCCTTTTGGTGAGTGAGCTGGCGGTTTTTCCAAGTGATCGCCAACGTATGAAAATCGGCGCAAAGGTGTGGTTATTAAGCAAGGGGAGTGATAGCCCTGTAGCGGGTGTGATTACGCAGATCGATACCCTTGTTCAAGCTAATCAGTCAATTATTGTTAGAGCTGAGTTAAGTAACGAAGCAGGAAACCTTCTGGCCGGTACGTTTGTAACAGCAAAGATAGAAGTGGCTGAATATCATGTGCCATTGGCGGTTAAGCGTTCAGGTTTGCAAGCGTTTAGAGATTTTACGGTTGTGTTTGAGAAAATCGGCAATGAATATGAAGTAAGAATGTTAGAACTCGGTCGAGTGGCGGGTGAGTGGGTCGAAGTACTGGGCGGCCTTAAACCTGGTGCAGAGTACGTGTCTGACAACAGTTACATTATCAAAGCCGATATCGAAAAATCCGGCGCATCGCACGATCACTAAGGAATAGACATGCTTGAAACCATTATACGTTCATCCATTCAGCGTCGATTCCTCGTACTTGCTGTTATTGCCATGCTTTGCGCGCTTGGTTTATGGAACTTTACTAAGCTACCGATTGATGCGGTGCCTGATATTACCAATACTCAGGTCGTTATTAATACCGAAGCAGCTGGCTACACACCGCTTGAAGTTGAACAGCGAGTGAGTTACTCCGTTGAAAACGCGATGGCGGGGCTTCCTAATTTACAACATACACGCTCAGTATCACGCTATGGCTTATCGCAAGTTACCGTTATTTTTGAAGACGGCACGGATATCTACTTTGCCAGACAATTAGTGAATGAACGGCTGAGCGGTGCAATGAGCAATTTGCCTGCCCGACTAAAACCTGAATTAGGACCCATCGCAACCGGCTTGGGCGAAATTTTTATGTTTACGGTCGATGCTGAGCCAGGGTCGCTGAATGCGGATGGGTCGATTATCACGCCGACCGACCTTCGCACAGTACATGATTGGGTTATTAGGCCGCAGTTATTACGCGTACCTGGGGTTGTTGAAGTGAACCCTATTGGTGGATTTAAACGAGAAATATTGGTGGCACTTGAACCGGCCAATTTATTAGCGTACGGCATTACTCAAGGTGATTTGGTGACGGCAATAGGGGCCAATAATGAAAATCGCGGGATTGGTTTTATTGAGCATAATGGCGCTCAATGGTTAATGCGAGTACCGGGGCAAGCCGAGGATATTAGCGCGTTAGCAAATATTTTGGTGGCAGAAAAAAATGGCTTACCCATCCGCTTAAAAGACGTGGCTAGCATTAGTGAAGGCAAAGAACTGCGCTCAGGTGCCGCTACTCAGAATGGTCGAGAAGTGGTGATGAGTACGGTGTTTATGCTAATAGGTGAAAATAGCCGGACAGTGGCTAAGGCTGTTGCAGAAAAGCTTGACGTTATAAAAAGAAGTCTTCCACAAGGAGTCACCGTCACCGCTGTTTACGATCGAACTAATCTAGTTGATAAAACATTGAAAACGGTACAAACAAACTTGATAGAAGGTGCTTTGCTGGTCATCGTCATATTGTTTTTATTTTTAGGTAATGTGAAAGCAGCCCTGTTGACGGCGGCGGTAATACCCATCGCTATGTTGATGACAATAACGGGCATGGTTCAAACAAAAGTCAGCGCTAATTTAATGAGCTTAGGGGCATTAGATTTCGGTTTGATTGTCGATGGTGCGATCATTATTGTTGAAAACTGCTTACGCCGCTTAAGTATCGCGGGGCGTAACGGTATTATTCCAATAAAAGAGCGTTTTGAACTGGTTTTTGAAGCAACTAAAGAAGTGATTCGACCCGCACTGTTTGGGGTGTTTATTATTACGGTGGTTTACCTACCTATTTTCGCGCTTTCCGGTGTGGAAGGTAAAATGTTCCACCCGATGGCCATGACCGTTGTTATTGCTTTGGTCAGCGCCATGCTGTTGTCCATCACTTTTGTGCCAGCCTGTATCGCCTTGTTTTTCAGCAAACCGGTCGTTGAAAAAGAAAGTGTTGTGATGAAATCAATGCTATCGCTGTATCAGCCGCTGTTGCATCTAGCCATTAAAGCTCGTTGGTTAGTGGTTAGTGCAGCTTTGATGTTACTGATTATAAGTGGCTTTGCTGCAAGCAAGCTGGGCAGTGAGTTTGTTCCTAATTTGGATGAAGGGGATATCGCGATGCATGCACTGCGTATTCCAGGAACTTCTCTTGAGCAAGCCATTCAATTACAAAAGTCGTTAGAAGCTAAGATTAAAGACTTACCGGAAGTTGAACGTGTTTTTGCAAAAATTGGTACCGCCGAAGTTGCGACCGATGCGGTGCCACCCAGTGTTGCTGATAATTTCATCATACTTAAACCTAGAGAAGATTGGCCTAACCCCAACAAGCCTAAAGAACAGTTTGTGGATGAATTAGCCGCCTTGGTTGAACCCATGCCGGGAAACCGTTATGAGTTTTTACAGCCCATTCAAATGCGGTTTAACGAATTACTCGCCGGTGTGCGATCTGAGTTAGCCATTAAAGTATTTGGAGATGATTTTGATAGCCTGATTGCATTAGGGAATGAAATTGAAAAGGCCATTGCGAATATCGATGACATCGCCGATATTGCAGTGGAGCAAACAACGGGTTTACCGATTATGACGATCAAACCCAAGCGGGATATTTTGCCGCAGTATGGCATCACCATTAAAGATATTCAGGAGCAACTGGCTACGGCATTAGGCGGACAGGTGGCCGGGCAGTTTTACGAAGGTGATCGGCGTACTGATATTGTCGTCAGGTTGCCAGAGCATATAAGAACGGACATTGATGGGCTAGCGAAACTACCCATCCAGCGGCCTCATGGGGATTATGTGCCGCTTGAAGAACTCGCTGATTTAGAGTTAGTCATGGGGTATAACCAAGTTTACCGTGAAAACGGTAAACGCCGCGTCGTCGTTACCGCTAATGTGCGTGGGCGAGACCTTGGCAGTTTTGTAAAAGACGTTCAACAAGCTGTTTCTGAAAACGTTGAAATTCCAGCGGGTTACTGGGTGGAATATGGCGGTACCTATCAAAAGTTGCAATCGGCTGCGAAACGACTCTCCATAGTTGTGCCCATTACATTAGTCTTAATTATTGGTTTGTTACTATTGGCTTTGGGCTCCCTGAAAGATGCGATGGTTATTTTTTCAGGCGTGCCACTGGCGCTTACGGGGGGAGTGTTGGCGTTAATATTGAGAGATATCCCGTTTTCAATCTCAGCGGCTGTGGGTTTTATCGCCCTCTCAGGCATCGCTATATTGAACGGTTTGGTGATGGTGTCCTTTATTCGTGAATTATTTAAAGGGGGGCTTAGTCTTGATGATGCCATTATTCAAGGCGCACTGACTCGATTACGCCCAGTTATTACCACGGCATTGGTCGCTTCGTTAGGATTCATACCAATGGCGCTCAACACAGGTATAGGCTCAGAGGTACAACGACCATTGGCCACCGTGGTGATTGGTGGAATTATCTCTTCGACACTACTGACTCTGGTGGTATTACCTGCTCTGTATCGCTTACTCCATAAAGAAAAGGTGAAGCCAATAGAAAAGTAGCTTGAAACTGTTGATGAAGTAGCAAAATGAAACTTATCAAAAGGACGGCGTAGTAATTTACTAGGGACTTTCTTGCTCGAAATTTCAAAGCAATGGAAGAGCGTTATAAGGAACTTATTAGTGTTGAGAGACCTTTGCACGAAACTAAGAAACGGCCGCCATTATTTGAGATAATGATACACCTAATAAAGTATCAATAAACGGACAACACAATGGCTTGGAAGAACCTCACTCAGCGCAGCTTAGCAGATGCCCTGTTAATTGATCATGATGCACTCAAAGAACTCGATGCGGTTCATGAGTTAATTGACTGGTCGCGTATAGAGAAACAACTGTCAGGTATTCATTCAAAAAAACAAGGCGAGAAAGCTTGGCCACCTTTGGTGATGTTTAAAGCGCTACTGCTGCAAAGCTGGTACAAACTCAGTGACCCCGCACTCGAAAAGCAACTAGCCAGAGACTTACTGTTTCGTCGCTTCACTGGGCTTGATATTGCAGAATCCATCCCCGATCACTCAACCTTTTGGCGGTTTAGACAAACGCTTGAAAAGTTGTGTTTAATGGACGGTTTACTCAGCGAGATTAATCGTCAACTTAGCGATCAGGGCTTATACATTAAGTCAGGGGAAGTTAGCATCGTTGATGCCAGCGTTATAGAAGCAAAAAACTGCCGCCCCAATAAAAACAAACAGGGTGAAACAACCCAAGACCCCGAGGCTAACTGGAATGTAAAGGCCGGCTCTGACGGGAAACGTAAGAGCACCTATGGTTACAAAGCCCATATGAATGTTGATGAAGACGGCTTCATCAAATCAACCGACTACACCGCTGGCAACGTCCATGACTCTAACTGCTTTACTGGCTTGTTAAGTGGCAACGAAGCAGCTGTTTATGCCGATAGTGCCTACCAGAGCCAAGTTCATACTCAATGGCTAGAAGGCAGGCACATTGACAATAGACTCATTAAGCGTGCTTACCGCAACAGACCCCTCGATAATAAAGCTAAACAATTTAATCGAATCCACTCAGGCGTACGCTGTACCGTTGAACGCGTCTTTGGGGTATTGAAGCAACACTATGGCATGGCCAAAGCTCGATACCTAGGTATTGATCGCAACCGTACACGTTTTGAATTGATGTGCGTAGCACATAATCTCAAACGAGGATTATCGATTCAGCAGGCAAGTTGTGCCTAAAAAATGAGAAACCGCCGTAAAATGACAATAACAGTGAAAAAAATGCTCTCAACTGGGCTTTATAGACATCGTTTGATTAAAAATAACGCCATCACGCAATACAGGGCGAAATAATGTCGTCTTGCAAAGGTCTCAGGTAAATGAAATGAAATTAAGTTTTAACTTGGAAGATGCAAGTCAAGTTGCCATTGGCGCTTTTGCTTTAGCAGTTCCTATTTCGTTCTCCGAAGAAGCTTGGAAACTAGGCGAGACACTTCCTTTAACTAACCTGCTAATGGTGTTTATTCTGTCAATTGTGTTTTTAGGGTTTTTCGCCTATGAAAGTGTATTCCAGGGCAGCATTAAATACAGGGTCCCTGTTTTTTTATGGCGTATAGTGATTGCTTATACAATTACAGCAATAGTTGTTGCACTGGTACTTTTTTCATTAAATAAACTTCCACTATTGACCGATACACTTGTCGCATTTAAACGGCTAATAGTGATTACCATGCCAGCTTCTATGGGCGCTATCATTGTGGATAGCTTTGATAAAGAGTAATCGTCCCTCATGTAGGGTGGCATTATGTTAACCCAACTCAAATTAACGTAACGGATGATTTACGCATATCGTTTATTTAAAGATGGTAACAATAATGATCAAAGACGCGATATAAATATATCGGCTATTATGAAAATGCTTTAAATTGGATTATCGAAGTGAAAATTATGGACTCGATGTGTGTTTTAAACTTACCAAGTATTTGTATCCAGAGAAGCGAAATATGAATTTTGCCCGATTTTTTACAGCCCTGTGTTTTTTGATTTCAGGTGCTTTCGCCTCTGCTTATGCGAAAGAGACCATAAATAACAACGCCATTGAATTACAGTTGAAGGAACAACACAATACGATTGAGCTTATTTCTCAAGTGTTATCTGAAAGAGCTATTGACGAAATTCGTTTATTGGAGTTCAAGCATACGCTTAGGTTGTCACGTACAGAATTACAAAATATTGTCGAATTCATTAAACCGGTTTATGACAGCGCGCAAGCCGATCTAGCCGATCTTGGAGTGGTTCCAGAGGGTGAAAATGCGGTACTTGAGCCTGATAATATTCAGAAGTTACGAGCTGATTTAACTAAGGAGTATCTTGCATCAGAAGGCTTGTTGAGACAGGCCGAAGCGCTAAGCTCTAAAACAACACGTCTGTTAGAAAAAATTACTTCTTTAAGGCGAATGTTGTTTTTAAATGGACTTTTTGAGCGGCAAATATCGCCGTTTAATATAAACCTATGGAAAGGAGCGAAAGATACCCTTTTTGCTCAATTTTCCAGCTATAAACTCACTTTTGAAGATAAAGAGGTATTGGCTCCAATCATCATATCGAGCATTCTTTTTTTAGTGGTTTTTTTTGTTGCTTCTTTTCTATCTAAAAAAAGGTTGCGTATAAAACTGCAAGATAATGATGGGAAGCAAAATACTTTCTCAATGGTTTCAGTGTCCTTATTCACCCCGTTTGTGGCAATAGGGCTAGGACTTCTTATTATTTATCAAACACTCATTACCCAACACATTCTCAATGAGACTAATGCTTTCTTTATTCATAAAAGCCTTATGCTTATAGGTTTTTTATTTTTTGTTTATTTGATGACGAAACGTTTTTCAAAAGCGAAAATAATTCGTTCAAATTCGCGTTATTTAATCTTTGTAGTGGCGCTGTTATTTTCAGCAGATGTACTGTTTCTTGATGGTGGAAAAATAATAGGGGTGCCCTTAGAGTTCGCCATTTCTCAAAGCTATATCGTGACGACAATCTTTGCGTTTTTATTAGGGCTATTTTCTTTTTTTGTTTTGATGGGGCCAAAAGGTACTAGAGAGTATTTCTTTCCAAGCAAGACATTTATTGTTCTTCTGACTATTAGCATATTCATCATCGTCGCTAATGTATTTGGATATATTGCCCTTAGCCGTTATCTTTTTGAAAGGTTCGTTCTACTCTTTTCTTTATTTGTATCAGTCCTTGTCATAAGATCCATTCTCCATCCTTATCTATATCAGATAGATAAACTCTTAGCTCAAAGTAAAATTGACCAAGAATCGGAGCACTTCATTTTTTTCTGGCTTTCTTTGTCATTGGACATAATTTTATTTTTTGTATGCCTTCCTCTTATAGCCGGTATTTTTGGAACGGAAAGGCAGTATATTCAAGATACGATAAAGCAAGCTTTCTTTGGCTTTGAAATTGGAAACATGACGGTTTCAATTGCAAATATTGGGATTGCGTTGATTGCCTTTTTGACCTTGTTGTTTACAACGCGTGTTGTTCAACATGTTTTAGATAAAAAAATTCTCCCTAAAACCAAAATGGATGCAAGTATTCGCCAGTCGATAACGCAAATTCTGGGCTATGTTGGTTTTATTGTTGCTCTAATGGCCGGTATCTCGGCGCTTGGTTTTGATTTAACAAATTTGGCGTTGATTGCTGGTGCGCTCTCTGTCGGTATTGGTTTTGGTTTGCAAAGTATTGTCAGCAATTTTGTTTCTGGTCTTATTCTGTTACTTGAACGCCCCATTAAAGTTGGAGACTGGATCATCACGAACTCCGGTGAGGGGATTGTAAAACAAATCAGTGTGCGAGCCACAGTGGTTGAAACGTTCGACCGTACATCGATTATTGTTCCAAATGCGGAACTAATTTCATCCTCTGTTAAAAACTGGACACATGCGGATAAAATTGGTCGTGTTATTATCAAGGTGGGTGTGTCCTACTCTTCAGACCCTAAACAAGTAAGAGATATATTAATGGAAGTGATCAACCAAGATATAGACATCATAAAAAACCCTAAGCCTGTGGTTTATTTTAAGGATTTTGCAGACAGTGCCTTGATATTTGATATTCGTTTTTTTATTTGGAATATTCAGGATATGTATTCAATTTCCAGTAAGGTGCGTTTCTCAATTTGGGATGCATTTAAGGCAGCGGGAATAGAAATTTCTTTCCCTCAAAGAGACTTACATATTCGTACGGCACCTGGATTAGAGGGAATATTAGATGGAAAATAACCATATTCTTTATGCCTGTAAGCTTAATGGAGATGGAACGAGCGCATTGCTCGAAGAAACACAGATTTCAAAAGCGATCGGTGATGAAGCCAAAGTTTGGGTTCATCTGGAGGCGGAACACCCGCAGAGTCGCCGTTTGCTTGAAAGGGAGTTTCCTTATTTAGATAGTCTTGTTATTGACGCTTTATGCGCTGATGAGACAAGACCCCGTATCCTTGAGTTCGATTATGGCGCTCTTTTGATTTTGCGCGGTGTTAATTTAAATCCAGGTGCAGAGCCTAATGATATGGTTTCTATACGCTTATGGGTTGATAAAAACTATGTTATCAGCTTGCGACGCCGTAAATTAAAAGCTGTTCTTGATATCCAAGCGAGGCTAAAAATTGGGAAAGGCCCAAAAAATAGCGGCGATTTCGTGACGATTCTTATTGCTAGTCTATTTGAACGCATGGAGCCCATTTTCTCAGAAATAGATGAGAAACTGGATAATGTTGAAGAAAGTGTTATGGAAAACCCAGATACGAAGGAGCGGCAAGAAATTACATCTATTCGTAAGGATGCGATTATGTTTAAACGTTATATTGCGCCCCAAAGAGACGTGATTGCAAGTCTGCGCGTATCTGACCAACCTTGGTTGGATCAAATGCATAAGCGTCGATTACAAGAAGCATTAGATCGCGTTATTCGTTATGTCGAAGACATAGATATGATGCGTGAAAGGGCTCAAATAGTTAAAGATGAGCTGGTAACTGGCCTTTCTGATCGGCTGAATAAAAATATGTATATGCTTTCTATCGTTACAGCTATATTTTTGCCACTGGGGTTTCTAACAGGCTTACTAGGCATCAATGTTGGTGGTATACCCGGAGCAGAGAATGACGCAGCTTTTTGGATATTTATGGGAATGTTAGGTTTTATTATCGGAGTCCAAGTTTGGCTGTTCAAAAAACTAAAATGGTTTTAGCATTTTAGTTCGTGAATACAGGATTTTCTAAGCTCAAATGCCTATTTAGAATAATATATTAAAGGCTTATATTTATAACGTTTCCACGGCATTTGAGCTAATTGGCCTTACCCATTTTAGTCTCTTTTCAATAGACGCAATAATAAGTCCTGCAATATCTTTACCCGTGGCGGATTCAATACCCTCTAAACCTGGAGACGAATTAACTTCTAAAAGCAGAGGTCCTTTACTTGATCGAATGATATCGACACCAGCAACTTTGAGCCCCAATACTTTTGCTGAAAGGATGGCTAACCGTCGTTCTTCAGGCGTTATTTTAACGACCGAGGCGCTTCCACCTTGGTGTATGTTGGCTCTAAACTCACCAGGTGCTGCGGTACGCTGTATTGAGGCAACAACTTTTCCATCAATAACAAAACAGCGTAAATCTTTTCCATCCGCTTCTTTGATGAATTCTTGAACGAGTAGATTAGCATGTAATGCCTTGAATGCATTAATGACGCTTTCTGCCGCTTTTTTAGTTTCCGCGAGTACAACGCCTCGACCTTGTGTGCCTTCTAATAATTTTACAATCAGTGGTGCTCCCCCGACCATTTCAATTAACTCTCCGGTATCCATTGGTGAATGGGCAAACCCTGTTGTCGGTATACCAATGCCGCTTTTTAGCATTAATTGGAGTGAAAATAATTTATCCCGTGACTGTGTAATAGCAGAAGATGAGTTAACCGTATAGATACCCATGCTTTCAAATTGGCGCGCTAATGCGCAACCATAAAAGGTCATACTTGGTCTTATACGTGTTATAACAGCATCTAAAGTATTTAAAATTTTACCGCCTCGATAATGTACTTCCGGCGCTTGTTCGTCTACTTTCATGTAACAGTATTTGATATTTAAAAATACTATTTCATGACCACGCTCTTCAGCGGCTTCCATTAGTCGCATGTTGCTATACAGGTCGGGGTTACTGGCGAGTAACCCAATTTTGAGCCCACTCTTGTTTTTCTGAGGTTTGCCATACCATTCATAAAGCTGTTCTTTTGATGGCTCATTCAGGCATAAACTAAGTTCTGGATCAACGAGGATTCGTCCCTTCATCGCTTCACGACCTAACAACATTCGGTACCCCATAGAGTCGCGATTTGCTAAGGTTAGTTCTACTTCCCAAGTCCCACTTTCAATCTTAATTAATGTTGAAATAACATAGCGCGTTTCAGATAATCCAGAAGAGCTTTTTACAGAACGCTTGTCGACAACAATGCGTTCACACCGTAGTACAGTACGACGATTTTTCTGTAATGGATGAACTTCAAAACTGACCCATAAAATACCTTCACGCCTAAACGTTTGAATGTTAAAGGCATGAATAGATGAGGTTTTAGCGCCGGAGTCAACACGCGCTTTAATGGCAGGTACGCCTAATGCAGGAAAAGAGCACCATTCTTCGCTACCAACAATTATTTTATCGTTATTAGAATTCATTTTTTCAGTCCAGCAGTAATGATTAGTATTTTTATTAAAAGTTAAATTATTGGTAGGTCTTCAGGTGGAGCTTCATCGGTAGCTGGGTCAAGGTCAAGTTGGAATGCTTCCAAATTATCTACGACATCCTCAGGTCTTGAGAATCGGGCAATATGGAATAATGCCTCACCTTCACTGACTAGGGGTAGATTTGTTCTTCCGATGATAATACCTGAAATAGGTGAAATCACCTGTGTTTCTTCACCATTAGCACCGTAGGGTGTTGCTACTGTTCCTAGTAAATCGCCTTCAAAAATATGCGCTCCCATTGAAACGCTCATCCGAAAAATCCCACTTTCAGGGGCTCGAACCCAAAGGGTGGAGCGGGCGATATAAGGTTCCGGCTTGTTTTTTTTTATTTTACGTTTAGACGGCGTCAACATGCCAATGGATCGCATAACAGAGATAATACCTTCTACACCTGCCCGGATGGAAAACTCATCAAAACGAAGTGCTTCACCTGCTTCATAGACAATGACGGGGACATTTTTGGCGCTGCATGCATAGCGTAATGAGCCTTCAATTAGGCCTGAGTTAACAACAACAGGTACATTGAAGGCGAGCGCCATTTGTTCTGTGATAGGGCTGGTTAAATCTGCGCGTATTTGGGGTAAATTATCCCTATGAATGGCTGCTGTATGCAGATCGATGCCATGTGTACACAGTTCAGCTACCTCCGTCATAAAGAGTTTGGCTAATCGCCCAGCTAGAGATCCTTTTACTGAACCTGGGAAGTTACGATTTAAATCTCTACGGTCCGCTAAGTATCGGCTTTGGTTGAGAAAGCCATAGACATTAACAACAGGAATGGTAATTAACGTTCCTTTAATTCTGGTTAGTGCCTTGCTTTTTACTAGGCGACGAATGATCTCAACACCATTTATTTCATCCCCATGCACGGCAGCGGAAACAAAAATAGTAGGGCCTTCACGTTTCCCTCGCATGACCTGCACTGGCATGGATAAAGAGGTATGTATAAATAAATCAGGAAGAGGGACATCTATTATTGCGGTCGTTCCTAACGGAATTTCTTGCCCAGCAATAGTCAATGAATCAGTCATACTAATATTCCACTGTTATTTTATATTTGATGGTGCTTATTGTTTGCATTTCAAATGCTGATGTCTTCATTCGTTAACTCGGGGGAACCCGTTCCCATTTATTCATTCTATGGTGCAGTCATCGAACTGTTGACCTTATTGATCAATATCATCTTCATGAGGGTGGCCTAATTCTTCTGACTGTAAATCCTTAACCTTAGGCCTTCTGCGCGCTTTTGTTTTATTCGGGATCATTCCACGCAACGATTCTACTTTACCGAAACATAGCAACCTGTCCTCATCTTCAAGCTCACGGGCAACGCGTGGATTAGGAATTGCTTTACCGTCTCGATATAAAGTCAGAACATTGACATCTTTTTCTTCATCCATGACTTCCTTAATCGTTTTTCCAATAAACTCTGATCCTTCAGGAATATAAATCTCACTGACGCCATAACCTTTACTGACGGTTAATCGTTGTCGTATATCAATTTCAGGAAAATCCACCTGAGCAGAAACATAATCAATGACAGCACCGGCGATATCTAAACCAGTAGCCTTTTCAATGCCTTCAAGACCTGGCGAAGAGTTAACCTCCATGATTTGCGGGCCATTTTTACCTTCAAGCATATCGACGCCAGCGACCTCAAGGCCTAAAATTTGAGCGGCTCTTACAGCAGTTTCTCTATATTGTTCGTCTAGCTCCACGGGTTCAGCAATACCGCCACGATGCACGTTGCTTCGAAACTCTTGCCCTTGAGCTACGCGGCGCATAGCGGCGACAACGCGGTCACCGACCACAAAGGCACGAATGTCTTTACCTTTACTTTCGGCAACAAACTTTTGTATGAGTACATTTTGCTTTTGGCTTTGTAAGAGTTCGATAATAGATTCAGCGGCCTTCATTGACTCTGCCAATAGAACGCCAATACCTTGGGTGCCTTCAATTAATTTAATGACGACAGGTGCTCCACCGACTCGCTCGATGGCAGGAATAACATCTTTTTTATCTCGCAAAAACGTTGTTCTAGGGATGCCGATGTGGTGACGACTTAAGATTTGTAAACTACGTAGCTTATCACGTGAATTGGAGATGCCATGTGCCGTATTCGCACAAAAAACACCCATTTCTTGAAACTGACGCACAACAGCCGTGCCGTAGTAAGTGATTGATGCGCCAACCCTTGGCAATACCGCATCGTAGCTACTTAATACCTTTTGGCGGTAATAGAGGTCAGGAATCCCTTGTTGTAAATCGATAGCAAATTTCAGCGTGTTCAATACCTTAACATTGTGCCCTCTTTGAAGCGCGGCTTCTTTTAAACGTCTTGTACTGTAGGAATTTGGCCCACAAGATAAAATAGCAAGTTTCATAAGAACACTCTTAGTTCCAGCTTAAAGAAGTGCCGATTGTATTTGAGTAACGTTGATCCTACCAGATAAATATTTTTTTATATGGGGGGGGTAAACGATCGAAAAAAGCATGATTATCAATGCTTTCGTTGTTAGTAAAAGGCGTTATAGTAAAATTGTTGCAGCCTTTTTTATTTAGGACTTATTCATTTAAACCCATTCAGCCTGCGTGTCTTAAGTTGATTTGACTTGTTTAAAGCCATTGGGGATTGGTACGTCAGTAGTCTTTAGTATTGGGCTGCCAGCAAACTGTCCTCAGTCAGCATGCAGGTGCGGGTTGAATTTACTGTATTCAGTGCTTTTTTTGGGCCGTGCTGTTTGTTACTTTTATTAAAAAGGTCGCTGGTCGCTTAAGCGCCCACTAATTCCGAGTTAACCGCGGTTGAAATCAATAAATCAACCATTAAATCGGAAGCACCCAAGTGAGGTGCAAGGCTTATATTGATGTTGGTGTGTCGAGCCGTACATAGGTTAATAATATTAGGTATATCTTCAACCACGTGAAGCCCAGAGTTAAGGAAGTAAGGCAAAACGGTAATTGACGTTGCACCATCTGCAATACACTGTTCAATACCTTCAGGAATCAATACATCGCTTAGCTCCAAAAATGCTGGCTTAACAATATCGTATTGTTCGCCGCAGTTATTTTTAAGTTTTTCAGCTAGACGGGCTACCTCATCATTCGATTGTTTCCGTCGGCTACCGTGTGCAACGAGTAATAATGCGTTCATTATTTAACAACGTCTTCTTTATTTTTCCCTAGCAAGTAATAAGTGATGCCTAATGCCAAAATGATGCTAGCCAGAGCAAACATATGCATAGGAACTACAAACTTAAAGTCAATAATAATAACTTTCCTAGCCATTGCCATCAAAGCGGTTGCGATAACTAATCTTAATGGAAAGACATCTGTTCTGAGGTATAAAACAATATTTTGAAAAATCTCAATGGCAATTAAAACGGCTAAAAATGCTGCGAACGTTTTAAAGATATCTGACAAACTTAATAGCAAAAAAGGAGGTTCCATAAGCTGCTTGTGCATTACGTATAAAACATCGGCTACGCCCCAAAAAATAACCAGTACCATCAACACAGCTAATATTCTAATGGCAAGTTTAATCGCCTTATGTAAAACAGAAATTAAAGGGTCGTGGTGCTCGGTGGGTAGTTCATCATGTTTGTTCATTATTGCTCTCTTTTATAAATGGGGTTTTATTTATGGTTAACGAAAATTAACTTCGACGTGTCGAACCCAAGGGCTTCAGACATTGAGATAAACTTTTTCATAACCTCTGGTTCAACGGTGGGGGTTCTTGATAACAACCATAAATAATCCGTATCCGGCCCGGATATAAAGGCATATTGATAATTGTCTTTGTCCAATTCAAAAATAATATACGAACCATAAAACGGGCCAAAAAAAGAAACCTTTAAATAACCTTCGTTTGGTTCATTAACAAAATAGGCTTTGCCTAACGCTTCTTTCCAGTCATTATTTTCAGGCGAAAACCCTCGGTTAATAACGCTTACACCACCGTCTTTTCTCAAGCTGTACTCTGCGCTTACTTGGTTTAAGCCTCTTTCAAACGAATGATCTAGTCGAGCAACTTCGTACCATTTACCTAAATAATTATTAAGCTCAAAGTTTGAAACCGGTTGAACGCCGGGTGGCAAACCAACACAGCCAGATAGAATAAAAAGAAAACCATATAAAAAATAACGCATTGTTTTATCCTTTAATTAACGTTTTGTTTTAGCCTCTTAAAGGCTGAAAGAGCTCTTATCCGGCAGACCTTTAAATCGACAATGGGTTCTGGGTAATTCTCAGGTTTATTTTTAGCGTTCGGTAAGTGAATCTCTTTATCGGACAAGTGAGCCAACTCGGGTAAATAATGGCGAATAAAGGTGCCTTTCGGATCAAACCGTTGTGATTGAGTGACGGGATTGAAAATTCTGAAGTAGGGAACGGCATCAGTTCCTGTTGATGCGCACCACTGCCAACCCCCATTGTTTGCTGCTAGATCGCCATCAATCAAATTTTGCATAAACCAACGCTCACCTAAACGCCAATCAATTAATAAATGTTTGGTTAAAAACATCGCGGCTATCATGCGTAAACGGTTGTGCATCCAGCCTCGCGCCAGTAGTTGTCGCATAGCCGCATCAATTAGAGGAAACCCAGTTTTACCTTGCTGCCATGCGCTTAATTGTTCGTCATCATGTCGCCATTCAATTTGTTCAGTTTGTATTTTCCACGGTTTATGCCTAGAAACTTGTGGGTAATTAATCAGTGTATGTTTGTAAAATTCTCGCCATAGCAATTCATTTTGCCAAATATGTATGTCTGCATTAGCTTCTCCGTATTGTTCAGAAGCTTGCCAACATTGGCGGATTGAAATAATGCCGCTCGCCAAATAAGGGGATAGGCGACTGGTGCCTACTATTGCAGGTAGATTGCGGTTATTTTGGTAACTGCGAATAGGCTGTTGGCAAAAGTCCGCTAGACTCGCTATGGCTTTTTGCTCACCTGCGGGCCAAAAATCGTGCAGACTTTTCGACACCATTGGCCACGATACTTCTCTCAAATCACATTGATGTTTCAACTTATCGACAGTCGTTTTTTTACAAGGCTTGGGTGTCGGGTATATATGAAAAGAATTTAATAGGTGGCGTCTAGCGTGCTTTGAAAAAGGCGTAAACACCTTAAAGGGTGTGCCTGCTTTCGTCCTTAAACTCGCTGGTGGTAAGAGTAACTGGTCATGATAGTGTTGATATGACAGCCCCATTGTTTGACAACGCTCCATAACGGCCTGATCTCTTTGCTGTTCGTAGGCTTGGTACTCTTGGTTAAAATGCAATTGATTGATTTGCCATTGTTGGCAAATAGTGGCAATTAAATCTGGTATTTGCTGATAGCTGTTCACCTCAAAAAAATGAAGTGTGATATTAAGTTTAGCCAGACCTTGTTTTAGTTCAAAAAGATTGCGGTGCCAGAAATCTATTTTAACGTCAGCATCATCGTGTTTTTGCCATTGATCTGGGGTTGCTATATAAATCGCAGTGACAGCTTGCCCTGCTTGGCAAGCATGAAAAAGTGCCGGATTATCTTTTATGCGCAAATCATTGCGAAACCAAACTAATTGCTGTGACATTATTTTTTTAATTTAGCCAACCAAGCTTGCATAACGGCTGAGTGCCAACATTCACTCATGTTGCCACCAACCGAATTAAGGGGTATATCAGCTAGTTGTTTATCGTGAATATCTGCCATACGGCCTACGCAGATGATGTCTTCTTGCCACAAGTTGCTTAACTTAGATAATTGATTAAATGTTGGTTGTTCTACGCGTTGATCTGCAAAAATCATTAGTGGCAATTCCGCAATATTATTCAATCGTGTTAAGCCTGCTAAATCATCAACTGTATTAAAGGCATTCACGCGAATGCCGCTTTGTAATAACAAAATATGCAACAAGTAATAATCAAGCGATGGCCTACCAATATCTAGGTTCGCTAAGTAGCAATTTCCTTGAGCTTTTTGTTTGTCGGCACGTAACGTCGCAATCAACGTTTGGCGTTGCCAGCCTTGTTGCCATAGTTGTTGTTCCAGTTGGTAGCCCAACGGTTGCTGTTGCCAACGTTGTATCAATAATGCTTGTAAAGGTTGGTATACCTGTTCACATAACGTGACAAAGGGAGTCGCCTTGTTCAATTGGTCAAGCAGTTGGTCTAAGCCGCGTTGCTTAAGCTGCGTTATTGCCGCTAGCAAGCCGTCTTGTTGTTTTAGCCATTGTTCATCAGTTGATACTGTAGCGTTGGATGACTTGCCACTGGCAAGCAATGCGGCCACTTTCCTAATCGCTACGCCGCGGTTAAGCCACGATAAAATGTGTTGAATTTGCTGAATATTGTCTTGGTTATAAACGCGGTGGCCTTTTGGTGTTCTTTGCGGCTTAATTAATCCATATCGTCGTTCCCATGCACGCAAGGTGACGGATGCAATGCCAGTTTGCTGGCTAACATCACCAATAGTAAATGTTTGTTCAGATGGCATTTCGTAAACTCAAATCATCGGGGTAGGGTTGTAAATAAGCCTGTTTAGCAATGTAAGGGTCAGGGTGGTTATTAAAGTGATGCTTAAGAAGCGTAATCGGCACAATTAGCGGCACTTGGTCAGTACGGTATTGGTCAATGATGTTACCAAGCTCTTGTTTTTCTTGTCCGGACAGCACTTTTTTAAAATACCCCTGTAAGTGCATCAATACATTTGTATGGGTTTTACGTGTTGCAAGAACATTTAGCTTTTCCATCAATAAACTAAAATAACGCTCAGCTAATTCATCAATATTATGATGACCGGCATCGGCCAATATCCGTCCCAGTTCAACATAATGAGTCGGGGTGCGTGCCATAAGGCAATATTTATAACTCGCGTGAAATTCAATGATGGCTTGGTAACTAAGTCCTTGTTTCGTTAATTGTTGCCAGTTGTGGTAGGCATAAACCCTCGTGATAAAGTTCTCCCGCAATACGGCATCTTCTAATCGGCCCGATTCTTCAACGGGTAATAAGGGGTTTGCATCCATAACGGCTTTTGCATAAACGCCACGTCCTGGTTCAGCGGCAGGGTAGCCATTTTCTTGATACACTTTGACTCGAAACACGCCACAACTCGGCGATTTCTTCATAAAAATATAGCCGCATAAATCATCTAATTGTTTGGCTTTGTTGTTGCTAAACGTATTCAGTTGGTCGGTATAATCTATGCTGTTGTCGTGTACTGCAACAACGTTAGGTGAGTTAATATCCCCAATCAGTCGGATTGGTTTTCTAGGAATAGACATACCGCTAGCAACTTCTGGGCACTCGGGTATAAAGTCAAAATAGCGCGATAAACGCTCACTGCACAAAGGGGAGTTTTTATGCCCGCCATCAAAACGCACTTCATTACCGAGCAAACAACTACTAATTCCTACTTTTATCTTCACTGTTAATGGCCCTTAAGAACTGTACTTTAGATTACCAATTAACAAATACTTATACAAGAATATTATTTTGTATAGATATGTGTCATTATGAATCAATAAATTAATTACCGTTGCTATGAAAAATATTCTTATAACAGGTGGAACAGGCTTAATCGGTTCGGCGTTGTGTGAATTATTGGTTGGCCAAAATCACCACGTTACCGTGTTAAGTAGACATCCTGAAACGGTTAAAGATAAATGCGGCCAGCAGGTTAAAGGCATTCAGTCATTAACTGAGATTGATGACAGCATTAATATTGATTGGGTCTTCAACTTGGCAGGCGAACCCATTGCTGATAAACCGTGGACAAAAAAACGTAAAGCCGCGTTAGAAAAAAGTCGAATAGACCTAACGAGACATCTAGTTGATTGGATAGTAGAACGTAAACACGCCCCAGACTGTTTAATCAGTGGTTCAGCCGTCGGGTGGTATGGCGATGGCGGAGATACCGTATTAACAGAGCAAAGTGGCTTTGTTGATGAATACACGCATCAATTGTGCGAAGCATGGGAGCAACAAGCCTTGCGCGCTTCACAGTCAGGTGTTCGTGTGTGCATGGTACGAACGGGTTTAGTATTAGCATCGAACGGTGGTTTTTTGCACAAAATGTTATTGCCATTCAAACTAGGTGTTGGGGGCAGGCTTGGTTCTGGTCAGCAATACATGCCTTGGGTGCATATTAAAGATATGGTCAACTTGCTCGAATTTCTTGCGAGCAATAATCAAGCAGACGGGCCGTTTAATGCTAGCTCGTCAAACCCTGTGTCGAATAAACTATTCACGAAGACATTGGTCGATGTTCTTCATCGTTATGCGTTTATTCCAGTACCTGCGTGGTTAGTTAAAGCCCTATTAGGCGAAATGTCTGGCTTATTATTAACTGGGCAACGAACAATTCCCGAGAAAGCACAAGCAATGGGTTTTCATTTCTTTTATCCCGACCTAAAACTAGCGTTAACAGACGTTTTACAGATCAAAGACTAAATTTTATATGACAAATAAAGCGGTATTACTGGCCAACTTAGGCTCACCGGATAATCCAGACACAGCATCAGTACGCAGTTATCTTAATCAGTTTTTAATGGACCACCACGTCATTCAGTTACCGTGGTTATTACGCCGAATGGTCGTCAGTTTGTTTGTATTACCGACACGGCCCAAAGCCTCAGCGGAGGCGTATAAAAGTGTCTGGACGGATGTAGGTTCGCCGCTGGTTGTCCTATCTGAACGACTTAAAAATGCATTGCAGGCTAAATTAGAGATGCCTGTTGCAATGGCTATGCGTTATGGCAAGCCAAGTATCGAAAATGAACTATTAGCACTCAGCCAACAGCCCGGTATCGAAGAAGTGGTGTACATCCCGCTCTACCCACACTTTGCCGATAGCACCGTCACCACCTCAATTGAGGAAGCAGGACGTGTTATAAAAAAACATCAGCTAAACACTAAGCTGAGCGTGGTTGAGCCTTTTTATGATCGGCCAGACTATATTGATGCCTTAGTACTCAGTGCCAAGCCATACTTGGAACAAGAGTACGATCACATCGTCTTTAGTTACCACGGTTTACCGGAATCGCATATTACAAAACGTGACCCAACAGGCCAACATTGCTTACAAGGGCCAGGCTGTTGCCAACAACCTAATGAGGCTCATAAAACCTGCTATCGGCACCAAATTATGCGCACCACGCAATGTTTTGTTGATCAGACAAACATACCTTCAGACAAATACTCTGTTGCCTTCCAATCTCGGCTAGGCCGCGCTAAATGGCTAGGGCCTAATACAGAAGACCGCTTGCGTGAACTGGCCCAATCAGGTGTAAAAAACGTATTAGTTATTTGTCCCGCTTTTGTAACAGATTGCCTAGAAACGTTGGAAGAAATCGCCATTCGTGCAGACGAAGTGTTTAAGGAAGCAGGGGGCAGTGAATTAAAATTAATCCCCTGTCTAAATGAGCATCCTGCGTGGGTTGATACACTGGCATCGTGGTGTCAAAACTATAAATAAGGAGTTTATGATAATTACCAATAACGTCTAACCAAACGGTTCAAATTATTGATTCATATAGGGCTGATCTACAGTAAAAGGTTAGATGGTTTTTTTATATATTATAAAAATCAATTAGTTAGGCGGGAGATATACCAGTTTGTGGTACTAGTGGTTGGAGGTTCAAGTTCTCTAGCATTTGCAGTTGTAATCCCCCCATATCGTTTGAAACTTAAAAATAGCTAAAAGCAGCATGAGAATAATAAAGTCGCACCTTATGCCGCTTTTCACGGGTAAAGTCGCACCTTATGCTTCTATTTAGTCGCAAACAAACGGTTAATGAAGTCCATGAGCCCAGTAAATGTAAGGGTTGCTAGTCGCAGCTTATGCCTTAACCCACATGCATCGCGATCACCTAATACCATCTAAGCCGATCACCTAATACTATCCATCGCGATCACTCAATACCATCGATGCCGATCACTTTTCGGTCAAAATGGTATTGAGTGGTCGGCTTGAATGGTATCGTTCGATTTTCACATTTTTTGGTCTAACCAGTAGGTACTTTTAACCGTTATTCTTTTCATTTTTTAGGAGGAGAATAACTATGCCAACGGTACCCATTTCAATGCGTAAACTTAAAGAGATTTTAAGACTAAAATACGGCTGTCAACTCAGTCATCGTCAGATAGCTAGTAGCCTATCTGTTTCACCCTCCATTGTTTCTAAATATTCCCGCCAATCAGCAGAACTTGGTATTACTTCTTGGCCGCTTGATCAAAAGTGGAGTGATCATTCTTTGCAGCAGGCGTTCTTCAAAACAAAGCCTCGGTTAAAAGGTTTCACCATGCCTGACTGGTCATTGGTTCAACAAGAATTACGACCCAAAACGATGACGTTGTTACTGCTTTGGGAGGAATATAAAGAGCGGCACGTGGAAGGTTTTTACAGTTACACCCACTTCTGCCGCCAGTACAAGGCATGGCTTAAATGCCAAAAACCTTCTATGCGGCAAAATCACAAGGCAGGTGAAAAACTGTTTGTTGATTACTGTGGACCCACCATGAGTATTGTGGGCACTAGTACCGGTGAGTGCCTTACCCCCTAAGTGTTTGTCGCCGTTATGGGCGCATCAAATTACACGTATGCGGAAGCCACGTACAGCCAAAAGCTTGAAGATTGGGTCATGAGTCATGCCCGTTGTTTTGAGTTTCTGGATGGTGTGCCAGAGCTGGTCATTCCTGACAACCTTAAAAGTGCGGTTACCAAACCCTGCCGATATGAACCTGATCTAAATCCAACTTATCAACAACTGGCAACACATTACAATACCGTCATTATTCCCGCCAGACCTTTTGCTTTTGGCTTTGTAAGAGTTCGATAATAGATTCAGCGGCCTTCATTGACTCTGCCAATAGAACGCCAATACCTTGGGTGCCTTCAATTAATTTAATGACGACAGGTGCTCCACCGACTCGCTCGATGGCAGGAATAACATCTTTTTTATCTCGCAAAAACGTTGTTCTAGGGATGCCGATGTGGTGACGACTTAAGATTTGTAAACTACGTAGCTTATCACGTGAATTGGAGATGCCATGTGCCGTATTCGCACAAAAAACACCCATTTCTTGAAACTGACGCACAACAGCCGTGCCGTAGTAAGTAATTGATGCCCCTATCCGTGGTAATACAGCATCGTAACTACTTAATACCTTTTGCCGGTAGTAGAGGTCTGGGATCCCTTGTTGTAAATCAATGGCAAATTTAAGTGTGTTCAACACCTTAACATCATGCCCTCTTTGAAGTGCCGCTTCTTTTAAACGTCTTGTACTATAAGAATTTGGCCCACACGATAAAATAGCAAGTTTCATAAAATGTTCCTTAATTTCAGCTCAAAAATCGACAATTGAATTGAAGTGTAACAGATAAATATTGATTTAAAGATGTATAAAATTTTGGCAATATAAAGGCTCGTATTTTCAATCACTTATGCATTGATTAGCTTGAAAGCATCAATGTGTAAAGAGCGCTCTGATAAGGCATTTAAACAACTGAATGGCTTTGGTTTTTTTATGCGCTTCAAAGCAATAAGATAGTCGCAATATTGGAGAGTTTGCTGACAAAACATACTTAAAAAGTTAAGGTCAGGGTGGATAAACTAATAGCCGGTTTCCCGCATAAAACGACTTAATCGTCATGTTTTATGAGGGGGGATGGGCTAGTGTTGCAATGATGGTTTGTGTTGCTAACTTTTGAGTATCTTGGTTTACCCAAAAAAAATCCAGAAAAGACATTTTTAGCCCCTTTTTATTTGAAAAGCTATTTATTTAAATAGAGCTCTGCCTGAGTGTCTAATGTTGACTTGATTTGCTTCCAATTTGGCATTACTTCGGTCAGTAAGCGCCAGAACCTGTCGCTGTGTTCAGCAATGTGGCAGAGTTCAGGCAGTATCATCTAGTTGATAGTTTTCTTAGAAGCCTTAACTAGCTTAATCGCGTTTTTTCGGTTAATTTCGCAAAGTGTCGGAGTTGGTCGATAATTTTTTGGTTGATGGTGTCGATAGGGAAGTTTCCATCGGGGGTCTTTTCGCCCATATCTTGGCCTGTGAGTAAGCCCATGGCTTCATCTACAGATTTAGCCGTATAGAGGGTGAATTTTTCATTTTTGACAGCATCAATAACCTCTTGTGAGAGCATTAAATTGATTTGATTTGTTGAGGGAATAATAACGCCTTGGGAGCCGGTTAGTCCGCGAGCTTTACAAATATCAAAAAAACCTTCAATTTTCTCGTTAACACCACCGACTGCTTGAACCTCTCCAAGTTGGCTAACAGAGCCTGTTACTGCAATATCTTGACGTAGTGGAGTATCAACTAAGGCAGATAGCAATGCGCACAACTCGGCCAACGAGGCGCTATCACCGTCAATAAAACCGTAAGATTGCTCAATAGCGATATGTGCCGTAATGGCTAGGGGAAAGTCCTTTGCATAGCGCCCGCTAAGATAGCCCGATAACAACAGGACGCCTTTAGAGTGCACAGCCATGCCGAGTTCAACTTCGCGCTCAATGTCTACAACACCAGAGGTACCTGGATGCACTGTGGCGGTTATACGAATCGGGCTGCCAAACCTTGTTTCGCCCACTTGAATAATAGATAAGCCATTCACTTGCCCGCAGGCTAAGCCAGTTGTCGCAATGCGCATCGTTCCAGATAAAACATCTTCTAAGGTACGATCGCGAAGGCGGGCATTTCGATATTGGCGAGCTTCTAATGCTTGATGAATATGTTGAACATCCACCTTTTCATAACGGGCTTGCGCCCTATGGTAATTTGCTTCACTCACTATTTCCATGATGTGGTCAATTTTGGCAGATAGCTTAAGCTGGTTTTCAGCAAGACGACAGCTGTACTCAGCCATGAGCGCGATGGCGCTTGGGGTTAGTTCAGCAATACCTGACGCAGTCGCTTTTAAATGAAGTAAGTATGCAAACTGTTGAAGGTTTTCTGGGCTGACATCAAACTCAGCACTGAAATCGACAAAAACTTGAAAAAGTTCATCAAAGTCTCGATCAAATTGCGCTAGAGCATAATAGACATCACGTGGGCCAATCAAGATGACTTTTAAGTTGAGAGGAATGGGTTCTGGTTTTATACAGAACGGGTGACCGAGTGCGACTTCATTAAACGTAATTTCAGTGGTGATTTTACCTTCACGTATGGCACGTTTAAGTGATTGCCAGAGTGCAGGGTCAATCATTAATTTTTCAACATCCAGTATTAAGTAGCCTCCGTTTGCGCGATGCAAAGCGCCGGCAACAATATGTTGGAAATCCACGGTTGAGGAATCCTTATCGGGAGAGAAGTTAATTTGCCCGAATAAGTTTGAATAACTGGGGTTGGACTCAAAGATAATGGGTCGCCCCGGCTTTAAACTTGAATGTGTCAAAAGGTTTGGCTTGTACAGGCTAGTCAAAAGCTGTCGTCTGCTACTGAGTAGTTTGCTAGCTTCATCGTCACTTGAATTGCCAAAGTTTTCACTGATGACTTTTGGTAAGTGGTTTTTAATTTGTGCAAAATAAAGTAGAACGCCTGCATCACCTTGGTAGGTTTGTTGCAAGTTCTCAAATAGAGGTTTTAGAGATTGATTGATGGTTTGTTGATTAAGTAATTGTAACTTCTCATTTAAGTTTCGTTGCCATTGTGGAAGCTCTAACAAGGCATCACTAACTTGATCTTCTAGGACAATAACATTTTCGTGAAATACTTCTCTCTCTATTTCATCCATTTGAGCAAAAGCCGCTTCATCGGCAATTTCACCATTAATAATGGGTGTAAAAGTGATGGCATTATTATCACGAAAAAGGGCTATATTTTTGGATGCTGCTGAACGCTCAATTATCGAGATGGCTTTTTCGTAAGCATCGTCATAGAGACGTTGGATGGTATTCTTTTTCTGTAAATAAGAAGGGTGTTCGAAGACAGCAGGAAAGGTCGCTAAGAGTGACTCAATTAACTGCTCAATTTCTGTCAGTAGTTTTTTCCCCTGATGTTCAGGAAGCTTTAGACAACGTGGTTCAGATGGGTTGTCAAAGTTATTGACGTAAAGCCACTCATCTGGCGTGTTGCCGTAGGTAGCGATGGGTTCTAAGTAATTTATTATGTATTGGGTTCGACCTGTACCTGTTTCACCTGCAACATATAGGTTGTAGCCGGTTTCTTTTATGCTAGCACCAAATTCAAGCGCACGTGTCGCTCTTGGTTGCCCAAGGATTTGATTAAATTCTGGGGGTGGGGTCAGTGGGTCGAAATTTAACTGATCTGCTTGAACTTGTTTTGTTAATTGCTCTGGAGTCAGCTTATGTGCGCAATTTGATGTTTTCATATTAGCTCGGCCCCGTTACATAAATTAGTTATTTTTCATTATCAGGAGAGAGAGTCACCTAAACCATAATATGCTTAAATCGTATCATGAAAAAGCGACTATAAACGGTATCTTGTATGCCGGTCATCAAGTTCTCAAATGATTTTGATAAGTTCAAAGTGGCACTTTGTGCTGATAGTTAGCTACAATAAGAGTTTACCCCATAATGTTTGGCTGACTGTGTACTCAATCATAATGATGAGCATAGAATATTCTGTAAATATTAGACGGGCAGTAGATGCGCATCCTGATATTTGTTCATCGGTATAAATAGAAGGTGAGGGTGCGAAATAATTTTGATGGCGTGTTTTTAACACCAATGAGTTAGTACCCTAGGCAGTTTTAAATTTAATAAAAGCGACCTTACGTAACTAAGGTTCTAATGTATTGTTAATAGAACTTTATACTTACATTTACTCATAACTTGTAGGATTATAAAGTCAATGAAAACAATAAATACAAGCGCGACTTTTGAATCGTGTGATGCAACTTGTTTAAGCTAACGGAAATGAGAAGTAAAAAATAATGAGGACAATTGTTACGGCCTGCCTGATTTTTCTGTTTTGGTTTATGCTTTCAGGGCATACCGGAACGTTACTGCTTACATTTGGTGTGCTCTCAACGATGCTCACTGTTTACCTAGCCAAACGAATGAGTATTATTGATCACGAGAGTTACCCTTTTCACTTGAGTTGGCGCCTACTGGGGTATTATTTTTATCTTGGCAAAGAAATTCTTAAAGCAAACGTTGATGTTATAAAAAGAATTCTCACGCCAGGACGTGTCAATATTAGTCCGCAAGTGATGACGCTTCCTGCCATTAAAAAAACAGCGTTAGGCAAAGTGATTTATGCCAACTCAATAACACTCACACCGGGAACTGTTACGTTGGAATTATCTGATGATGAAATAAAAGTTCATGCCTTAAGTAAAGAAGGCGCAGAGGATTTACAAAAAAGCGACATGGTAAAGGCGGTTCCTGAGAATGGGGAGTTATTTTCATGATGTTTACCGTTGCGATTATTGCCATTCTAATAACTATTTTACTGGCGCTTGTGCGTGCCTTGTTAGGCCCAACAGTTTACGACCGTATTGCAGCAATGAATATGATAGGTACTAAAACAATTTTGCTTATAGCCGTATTTGCTTTTTTAACGGACCGACATGACTTGCTTGATATTGCGCTGGTTTATACCTTGATTAATTTTATTGGTGTTGTTGCTGTTTTAAAATTAATCGAGCAGGGGAACCTTTATACTGATGGTGAGACCTCGGTTGATAATCAGCAAGAGGTGAATGACAAATGATGATAGAAATACTCAGCTGGATTTGTCTGACGTTAGGCGGTTTACTTGGAATTGTTGGTGGTGTTGGGATGCACCGTTTTCCTGATTTTTATACACGACTTCATGCGGTAGGTATCACCGATACATTATGTGCGGCATTATTTTTATTAGGGCTGGGTTTTCAGGCTGGTCTAACCATAGCCAGTATTAAATTATTTTTAATTTTTGTGTTTATATTTTTTACCAGTCCAACCTCATCACACCTATTAGCTAATGCGGCCATGCTGGGCGGGCTTAAGCCGGTGCTTTCAAATGATGATATTGATAATTCAGAACAGCTGGATAAGCAATGATTGATAATATTGTTGATATCACTTTGTTAAGTCTTATTGCGATACATGCAGTAGCTATTATTCGTATGCGAAGTTTATTCGCTGTCGTAATGTTATTCAGTGGATTTAGTTTTTTATCGGCAGGGCTATTTGTAGTAATGGATGCTGCTGATGTGGCATTCACTGAAGCGGCGGTTGGTGCAGGTATATCAACCGTACTCATGTTAGCAACGTTGGCGTTAACCTATACACCAGCAGAGGCGGATAAAGAAGAAAAAGCACCCACACATAAACCTTGGCTTCCTTTAAGTGTTGTCTTTATAACAGGGGCGTTGTTAATTTATGGTACATACAACTTACCTGGCTTTGGTGACCCTAATGCACCGTCACAGTTACACGTTGCGCCATATTATTTGGAAAAAAGTATGCCAGAAACTGGCGTGCCGAATGTGGTGACCGCGGTATTGGCGAGTTATCGTGGCTTTGATACATTAGGCGAAGTGACCGTGATTTTTACTGCGGGTATCGCTGTGCTGTTAATTATTGGTGGCCGTCGTCGTGTGAAATCTAAAATTGAAAAGAACGGCGGTGATCGTGAAGCATAATTTAATTTTACGTGTCGTTTCCAAGTTCCTGATTCCATTAATTATTTTATTTGCACTTTACGTGCAGTTCCATGGCGACTTTGGGCCGGGCGGTGGTTTTCAGGCAGGTGTTATTTTTAGTGCCGCGATCATTTTGTATGGCCTAGTGTTTGGCCTTGATAAGGCCAAAAGAGTTATTACACCTTATGTTTTACGCCTGCTGGCTAGCCTAGGTGTGTTGATTTATGCTGGCACGGGTGCTGCAACGATACTATTGGGTGGTAATTTTTTACAGTACGGTGTCTTAGCTTCATCACAACTGGCCGGTCAGCATCTGGGAATTCTGGTGATTGAATTGGGTGTGGGCATGACTGTGATGTCTGTGATGTTGATTATTTTCTTTACCTTTGCGGAACGAGGCCAAGCGGTTCTGAATTCTAAAATTGAATCGGAACGAGAGTAAGTTATATGGACATGATTCTAGGGCATTACAATTACTGGATGGTTATCATTATTATGATGGCAGGGTTCTATACGGTTATTAGCCGTGGCAACCTAGTGAAAAAAATCGTGGGTTTGAATATTTTTCAGGTGTCAGTCTTTTTACTTTATATCAGCATCGGTAATGTGAAAGACGGCGCAACGCCCATCATAGAAAAAGGGGTTGACCTTTATTCCAACCCATTACCGCATGTTTTAATTCTTACCGCTATTGTCGTGGGTGTTGCAACCACAGCACTGGGTTTAGCGTTGGTGGTACGTATAAAGGAAGCGTACGGCACCATTGAGGAAGATGATATTCATAATCAGGATCAATCGTTGTGATAGAAAACCATTTAAGCCTGCTGTTGGTTGTTTTACCGTTACTCGCTGCGCCTATTGTTGCTGTGTTACCAAATGGACGCTTACCTTGGGCCGTTAGCACCTTAGTGAGTTGGTCAGTCTTTTATTTGGCTGCCTGGCAATTAATGAATGTCAACACGGGTAATGTCATCAGTTATGAACTCGGTGGTTGGGCGCCGCCTTGGGGCATTGAATATCGAATTGATGCAGCCAATGCCTTAGTGGCGTTAATCGTTTCAGGCATTGCAGCACTCACCTTGCCGTATGCGCTGAAAAGTGTAATTAAAGAAATTCCGCAACAGCAGCACGCGCTTTTTTATGCGGCCTTTATGTTGTGTCTGACGGGCTTGTTAGGTATCGCACAAACAGGCGACATTTTTAATCTATTTGTCTTTTTAGAAATTTCATCATTGTCATCTTATGCCTTAATCAGCTTAGGTAAAAAGCGGCAGGCACTCACCGCGGCTTATCAATATTTGATTATGGGTACGATTGGCGCGACATTTTTTATTATTGGTGTCGGTTTGCTATATGCCATGACGGGCACACTCAATATGGCAGACTTAGCGCAACGTTTACCCGAGTTATATGAGCACCGCACCATTCATACCGCGTTTGCATTTATTATGGTGGGCTTTGCGTTAAAACTGGCGTTGTTCCCGTTACACGTCTGGTTACCGAATGCGTATACTTATGCGCCTACAGTCGTTACGATTTTTCTAGCGGCAACGGCAACGAAGGTTGCGGTTTATGTGATGTTGCGCATGGTGTTTACGGTGTTTAGCTTTACCTTTATTGAGAGCACGCCAGCGGATGAGTTGTTCTTGTTGCTGTGTGTGATGGGTATTTTAGGCATGTCGTTTTATGCCATTTATCAAAAAGATAGTAAGCGTTTATTGGCTTATTCAAGTGTGGCTCAAATTGGTTATATGATGCTCGGTATTGGCCTAGGTAGTGTGCTAGGTGCCACCGCCACCTTAGTACATTTGTTTAATCATGCGTTGATGAAAGGGGCCCTGTTTATGGCGATTGGTGCCTTGGTTTATCGTGTTGGTTCGAGCCGTCTTGAGCACTTCTCTGGCCTAGGTAAACAGATGCCATGGACGTTTGCCGCCATTGTGATTGGTGGCCTTAGCTTAATTGGTGTGCCAGGGACAGCAGGCTTTATATCCAAATGGTATCTTGTGCTTGCGGCGATTGAACAACAGAACTGGCTCATCGTCGGCGTGATTTTAATCGGTTCTTTATTAGCCGTCATCTATGTCTGGAAAATAGTTGAAGTGTTGTACTTTAAAGCGACGGGTGAAATGGAACAACATAACACCGCAGTAAAAGAAGCGCCGTTGATGATGCTTATCCCTATGTGGGTGTTGGTATTAGCCAATGTGTACTTTGGTTTTAATACCGAACTTACTGTTGGTACGGCGCAGCAGGCGGTTCAACTTCTTATACCGGGTGTGAATAAATGATTAGTTTGGCAAGTGAGAAATTAATCATACTGGCGATGTTATTGCCTTTGCTAGCAGCCGTTTTAATTGTGCTGGTAGATAAAAAACCAAACCTGCGTGACGCCCTATCAATCATAATATCACTGGCTTTGCTGGCTACAGTTTTGTCATTGTTACCCAGCATTCTAGAAGGTAATCAGACATCTATTACTTTGTTGGAGATCGTGCCGGGTTTACCGATTACCTTTACGCTTGAACCATTGGGTATGTTGTTTGCCTGTGTTGCTGCTTTATTGTGGCCAGTGAATACGCTTTATTCCATTGGTTATATGCGCGGTAATAAAGAAAAACACCAAACTCGTTTTTATATTTGTTTTGCTATCGCACTTTCCTGCACCATGGGGATTGCTTTGGCAGGTAACTTATTAACGCTGTTTATCTGTTATGAGCTATTAACCTTATCGACTTACCCTTTAGTTACCCATAAGGGCAATGAAGACGCGAAGAAAGCAGGCCGAGTTTATTTGGGTATTTTGTTGAGTACCTCGATTGGATTTTTCTTGCTAGCTATCCTCTGGACTTGGCATTTGACAGGCACGCTTGATTTTAAAGCCGAGGGTATTCTTGCTGGGAAAATTGCTGGCCCCGAATTAATTGTACTTTTATTTTTGTATGTTTATGGCATTGGCAAAGCAGCATTGATGCCCATGCATCGTTGGTTACCTGCGGCTATGGTTGCACCGACCCCTGTGTCCGCTTTATTGCATGCTGTTGCCGTGGTGAAGGCTGGCGTTTTCAGTATCGTGAAGGTAGTGATTTATGTTTTCGGACTGGATATGTTGCGGCTGTCTGACGGTGCGGATTGGGTATTATGGATTGCTGGGTTTACCATTATTAGCGCGTCTATTATTGCTTTGAAGCAAGATAACCTTAAACGTCGTCTTGCTTATTCAACCATTAGCCAACTGTCTTATGTCACTTTGGCTGTATTCATTCTCGCACCATTGTCGATCGTTGCGGCGGCATTACATATAGTTGCTCATGCTTTTGGCAAGGTCACTTTGTTTTTTGCCGCAGGTTCAATTTATACCGCCTCGCATAAAACCAACATTAGTCAGCTTAATGGCATTGGTTATCGTATGCCATGGACGATGGCCGCATTTACTATTGGTGCGATATCGATGATTGGTCTTCCACCGACAGCTGGCTTTCTTTCAAAGTGGTATATGTTGCAGGGTGCCTTCCAGCAAGAGCAGGTCTTTGCAGTATTGATCATCATCGCCAGTACTTTATTAAATGCGGCTTACTTTATTCCGATTATTTACACGGCATGGTTTAAAAAAGAAGGGCAGGAGAGTGGTGAGCTAGTTGTTCATGGTGAGGCACCTAAGGCGATTGTATTTGCCTTAATGACAACGGCTTCGTTAACGTTATTACTGTTTTTTTTCCCAGACGTGCCGTTGCAATTGGCGATGTTATTAAGATGTTATTAATAGGAGAGCATCCACAATGAGTGAGCAAAATATACATTGGTTGCTTCGTAAAGAAAACATTCGCAAGCTCTGGATTGGCTTCATTATTATTTTAATGTTGACAGTACTAGCTGGATTCTTTGTACATCAGCATGAATCGTTTGGTATTGAAGACAGTGTTGGTTTTTTTGCTTGGTATGGGTTTGTTACCTGTGTCGGCATGGTGGTTTTTGCCAAGTTACTGGGGTTTGTTTTAAAGCGCCCTGAGAATTATTACGATGATGATACCAACCAGGGTTTAAATGAAAACGGGGTAGAGCATGACTGAGTTATTATTACCACCCGGTTTATTGCTTGTTATTGGTGCCTTGTTTATGCCGTTTGGTATCAAAGTACGCAACCTACTGATCTTTGTTTTACCTGTGCTTTGTTTATACTTTATTTGGTCAGCACCGGCAGACTATGTTGTGACCTTGCCTTTTCTGGGCTTTGAACTGGTTCCGATAAAAATAACGACAGTCGGACAGTTGTTTGCCACTATCTTTAGTTTAATGGCATTAATTGGCGGTATCTTTGCTTATAAGACAGCGAGTACCTTAGAGCTTTCAGCCGCGTTTGCTTATGCCGGTAGTGCCATTGGCGTGACCTTATCAGGTGATTTGATCACATTGTTTGTTTTTTGGGAAATCATGGCGATTGGCTCAACACTTGTTATCTGGGCAGCGCGATATGAGGGTGCTTATCGCGCCAGTATGCGTTATTTAATGGTTCACTTGCTGGGTGGCTTATTATTGATGATAGGTATTGCAGGGCATGTGGTGCAAACAGGTTCTATTAGTTTTACGCCGTTAGCATTGGACTCAATAGCACAGTATCTCATTCTTGCAGGGTTTTTAGTAAACGCCGGCGCACCACCATTATCTGCCTGGATTGCCGATGCTTATCCTGAAGCCAGTCCGAGTGGTAGCGTATTTCTTTCTGCCTTTACCACCAAGACAGCAGTGTTTACTTTACTGATTGCTTTTCCTGGGACGTGGTTGTTAATCCCTATTGGCATCTATATGATTTTCTACGGTATTATTTATGCCTTATTAGAAAACGATATGCGGCGTATTTTGGCCTATAGCATCGTTAATCAGGTGGGTTTCATGATAACCGGCATAGGCCTAGGCACGGAAATGGCGCTTAATGGCGCAGCCGCGCATGCATTTGTTCATATCATTTATAAAGGACTGTTGTTAATGTCGGCCGGGGCGGTGTTGTATAGAACGGGTAAACGTAGTTGTACCGATTTAGGCGGCCTTTTCCAAACTATGCCTTGGACTGCCTTGCTTGGCATTATCGGTGCGCTAGCGATTTCATCTTTCCCATTCACGTCAGGGTTTGTGACAAAATCTATGATTGCGCAAACAGCGGCAGATCAAAATTTGATTATTGTTTGGTTTGCACTGGCCGCAGCTTCAGCCGGTGTCTTTTTACATGCAGGTATTAAATTCCCTTGGTTTGTTTTCTTCCAAAAAGATTCCGGTATGCGGCCAGCAGAAGCGCCGCGCAATATGTTAGTAGCGATGGGGGTGCTTGCGGCACTTTGTATTGGCCTGGGTGTTTACCCTGAGCCACTTTATGCCATCTTACCATTTGCGGTGAATTATGAGCCTTATACGGCGGCTCACTTGGTCGCACAGTTTCAGTTGTTGTTATTTGCGGGCCTCGCGTTTTTTGTCATGTTACCGATGATGAAACGAACCTTAACTATCAGCCTTGATGTTGACTGGTTTTATCGAAAACTGTTTTCGGTAACAGATCGTGTGGGTTATAACCTGTTGCATAGTTTTAATCGTGGAGTAACAAATGCCATACAACAAAGCTGGCAAGGTTTTCAGTCTACATTTCAGGCAAGCCGATTATCAAAGTATCATTTAGCCAGCAGCTGGCCAACAGGCAGCATGGTAATGTGGATTGGTGTGATCTTGGGTGGGTATTTATTGATGGATATTTTTTTTAAATGATAATTTAAAAATCTAACGTAGCTGTTTGTCTTAGGGGTTGAAAAGACCAAGCTGTTGAGAAACAACTTTTAAGCCATGGAATGGCTCTTACCAATAAAGCACCACTTGAATGAGGAACATTCTTTTTCATAAACTATGTAAGTGAAATGTCATCGAATTTTATAAAGCTTCCCAATAGAAATTAGGCAGTTGACTTACGGTGCTAGTTTAGTTTGACGCGAAAAAAGTGTGCAGATCTGAGTCTGGACGTTAGGAGTAGTTAAGGACAAAGACTATGAAAAAAGCATATGGATTTTTAAGTTAATTCTTGATTTTATTATTGAGTATCTTTTGGATCTTGATGAATGTGATAAGACAGCACAGAGGGGTAATGAAATTGGCACTAAGACGGTGTAGGAAAAACTATTTATAATGCTGGCAAGTTACCTTATCAGGCAAAAAAACGGTAGAAATAGGTTTGTATCAAGGTAGAAAAGATATGTGCAGCAAGTGCCGTTACAGAAATCCAAGGGCAGGCTCGACTTAAATTTAATACAAAGCTGGTCGAGCTCATTGTTTTTTATTTCATTAAGTTAAATTAAGCAATTAAGAGTTTTGTAAATAAGTAATGATAGTTACTGGGTTCTACATATGGCGCGTTTAGGGGCATTAATATTAGCTTACTTTTTCTTAGTTCTTGCAATAGTGGGCTTGTTTCTTCCTGGTTTACCAACAGTTCCTTTTTTACTTTTAACAGCATGGTTTGCAGCAAGAGGCTCTGAGCGTTTGCATGGCTGGTTATATGATCATCCGCATTTAGGTAAATTGCTTATTGATTGGGAGCAGCAGGGGGCCGTTTCACGTGCCAGCAAAATAATGGCTGTGTTAATGCTAATAACTAGCTGGGTTGTAATGTACTATCGCTTTAATAATGTCTGGTGGCTTATGGGTAGTGCTATTTTATTTGTTGTAATAGCTACGTACTTAATCAGTAGGCCTGAGCCTAATAATGATGGTTAACAAACATATAAATATTGAGTTATAACAAGTTACTCAAATTTGTTCTGGACAAAAAAACGGCCTCCACTTGAGCGCACTAATGTACGTGGTTTGGTAAGATGCAAGCTTTAAAGGAGTTTCTGAAGATTGATCTCAACATTACCTAAATGGGTTGAATATGGAGCGTTAATTTTGGCGCTTGTAGCTGGCTTTGTTAATGCAATTGGTCTGCTTAGTTTTGAACATCAATCGGTTTCTCATTTATCAGGCACGGCCACTCTATTAGGTGAAAGCTTACTAGGGAGTTCAGTTCAAAAAATAACTCACTTATTAGGTGTGCTGCTATCTTTTTTAGCTGGCTCATCTATCGCCGGATTCTTGCTGCATGGGTCAAGTTTAAAGCTTGGCCGACATTATGATACTGCCTTGTTTCTAGAGTCTGCCTTATTGCTAATCGCGATGGGTTTTCTATATCAAGGCTCCTTTTATGGTCACTTCTTTGCTTCGGCCGCATGCGGTCTGCAAAATGCATTGGCAACAAAGTACAGCAGTGCCGTAATAAGGACTACTCATCTAACGGGTATCTTCACAGACTTGGGTATCATGATAGGTTCTTTTATACGAGGTGAACCACTGGATAAGCGAAAGGCAAAGCTTTTTATCCTCATCATTATTGGTTTTGTAGTTGGCGGAACTATGGGCGCGCTGATGTATACAAAATATCAATTTCTCGCCATGTTGCTTCCAGTCAGTATTTGCTTATTAATTGCGTTTATCTATCGTGTATATTCAAAAAACCACAGCTAAAAAAAACGCTGTTAGGGTAAATCTAAACTGTGCTTGCGTTTCCATTGAGCGTGGCGGTAGGTTGCATATTAGATAAACCGTAAGCGTGAATAAGAAAGGTGACGGCTTACCTTTCGTAATACAGGGTTTATTGGCTTAGGCCGTTTAAGTGGTTATTTTCATAGGGTGTGTTGTTGTGTAAAAAATGAACAGAACGGACTCATCATTGTTCGTGATGTTTTTAAGAAAAACTTATATCAGCCGGTAGTTTAGGCAATACTTAGTCTCAGCAACATTTGGCGAAAGAGCAGGATTATGTTGATGCGGCCTGACTTGGCTACACTACCTGATTACATAATCAATAATTCCTGTCTTAACTTCAGTGAATGACCGGTAGCCCGTTTGCGGTACCCATTCAGCCTTTAAGCCTCTGAAGAAGTGCTCCATTAGCGCATTATCCCCAAACAAGTTACCTCAACGACTCATGCTTTGCTTTATTTGGTAGCGCCATAACGACTGGGCTGAATACAAAACTGTGGCAAAAATCTTGACCACTAAAGGCACGACATATGAAGGAGACATCGTTATCTTAAGATTAGGTATTATTAATATGCTGATTCACTTGAATAACGGTCATAAAGAGCGCATAAAGTAGTTAAGAAGGTTTGCTTATAGTCTGAGTTATTAATATATTTAATAGAAATATTAATTTGGTTAATTCGTTTTTTAATTGATGAGGGAAAACAGATGAGATTTCAACATGGTAGTGACTTAATTGATGTATTGGGTGAGGTTTATGAAACGATGTTTGAAGATGTTGTAGAGCGCTTGCTGAAGGTTGAAGAATTTTCAGCTCCTGTCTTGCATGGTTTGATTGATGATGCAAAAGAAGAGGCTGTTAAGCTTGAGAAAGTGACTAAAGAAGAGGCGAATAAATTAGCAGGTACGCTCAAGCAAGATTTAAACGAAGGTGCTCAGTATCTTGCTAAGACAGGCTTAGAGTTTAAAGATTGGCTCGGCTTTGAAGTGGATACATTGGAGAGTGCAGCGTTAGGGAAGTTATTAACAGTTGTCGATAAAACGAAACTTCAGATGCTGGCTTTAAAAAATGAGGTTGATAAGCATGCTCACCCGCATACCGGTGAAATCATCGGAGCAGGCACGTTAATTTGTGAACAGTGTGGTGAAAAATTACATTTTCACAAAGCTGGAAAAATACCACCATGCCCGAAATGTCATGCCACTACTTTTCACCGATGAAAAGATAATAGGGCTTTATAGTACATAAAGTCTTGAGGCAGGTTAGGGAGACGTTCGCTACAGTAGGTTTTGGGCTGGCGTGTTCTACACGGCTCTACTGTCTTTTCAGTTGTAACGTGGTGATAAATGATGGTCAAAAATTAAAGAGAAAGAGCTTTTATGGAACATAGTAGCCCCAAGACAAGTAGTAATACACTAGATCGCCTTTTTCATGCGACTCTTGGTAAGGCAACGGCTGGCATTTCACCAGCATCTATGTTGTTGGCTTATATGGATTGGGCGATACATCTGGCTAATTCACCTGGAAAACAGGGTGAGTTGGTACAAAAAGCCCTCAAAAAAAATACTCGTTTTTTGAATTATGTCATACAGCGATTAACCCATCAGGGTTCAGAATTAGATGAGGCGTGCTGTATAGAGCCATTACCTCAGGACAAGCGATTTAATTCAGATGAGTGGAAAACGCTGCCGTTTGCTTTTTATGCGCAATCATTTTTACTAACACAGCAATGGTGGCATAACGCTATAGATAGCGTTCAAGGTATGTCCAAGCACCATGAGGACGTGGTTTCTTTTACGACGAGACAGTTGTTGGATATGGTGTCACCTTCCAATTTCTTGCTGACAAACCCGGATGTGCTAAAGGTTACGCAGCAAGAGTCGGGGATGAACTTACTAAGAGGTGCGCATAACTTCATTGAAGACTGGGAGCGTAACCATAGAGGAAAGGGGCCCGTTGGAATTGAGTCGTTTAAAGTAGGCGGCAATATCGCTGCAACTAAAGGAAAGGTTGTTTACAGTAATCGGTTAATTGAATTAATTCAATATTCGCCTACGACTGAAGCGGTGTATGCTGAGCCCATTTTGTTTGTGCCCGCTTGGATTATGAAGTATTACATCCTAGACCTTTCAGAGCATAATTCGATGGTCAAATTTTTGGTAGATCAGGGCCATACGGTTTTTATGATTTCCTGGAAGAACCCCGACGAAGGTGATCGTGATTTAAGGTTAGTTGACTATATTGATTTAGGGGTGATGGCTGCACTAAACCAAGTTATGTCGATCTTACCGGATCAAAAAATCCATACGGTAGGTTATTGTTTAGGGGGTACATTATTAACCTTGGCGGCATCAGCATTAGCTAAAGAAGATGATACGCCCATTGCTTCTATAACTCTTTTTGCCGCCCAGGTAGATTTTTCAGAAGCAGGTGAATTGATGTTATTTATTGACCATAGTCAGTTGGCTTATTTGGAAGACATGATGTGGGACCAAGGTTACTTAGATACAAAACAGATGGCTGGTGCATTTCAGTTGTTACGGTCAAATGATTTGATTTGGTCAAAAGTGTTATACGACTACCTTATGGGTAAACGAGCACCCATGAATGATTTGATGGCATGGAATAGTGACGCGACACGAATGCCTTATCTCATGCATGCCGAATACCTAGAAAAACTTTTTATGAATAATGATTTCTCGGCGAACCGTTATCAGGTTCATGATAAAAATGTCTCGCTAGGCGATATTCGTTGCCCACTTTTCGTGGTGGGGGCAGAAAAAGATCATGTTGCTCCATGGAAGTCTGTTTATAAAATCAAGAGCCTGACGCGTACAGACGTGACATTTTTATTGGCAAGTGGTGGCCATAACGCAGGCATTATTAGTGAGCCTGGACATGACCACCGTCACTACCGAGTATCCTTGAAGAAAAAAGGAGATAAATATATTGCACCTGAAAATTGGATTGAAACAGTGGCTGTAAAAAAAGGCTCTTGGTGGCCACAGTGGCAGAGTTGGTTGGCTGATAAAAAGACTCAGGATCATGCTTTACCATTAATGGGCGGCGGTGATCGTTTGGTTGAGAGTATGTTGGATGCTCCGGGTCAGTATGTTTTAGGGCGTTAACGGCGTGAGTTTACTCGAGTGTAAGAGTTAGTTAGACCTATCAGCATTAAATTTCAAATAAGTTAATCATGCTCTATTAATTATATAATCTATTACAGCCTTCTTTAAACTAGCTTGAATAGAATGATCAGAATTATTTATTTGCGTGATGATGAGTTGAGGGTCAAGACTATAACGCAAACAACGGAAACTAAAGGGAAGGCTTGATGACAGATTTATTTGATGAAAAATCTAAAGGTTGGGATGCTGATAAAACGGTAAAAACACTGTCTTCAGCAATAGGTTCTTTAATATTAGAAAAGGTTCCGTTGAATAATCAGATGAATGTGATGGATTTTGGTGCTGGCACGGGTTTGATTAGCTCGCATGTTGCTCCGTTGGTGAATAATATTGTAGCGGTAGATATTTCTGAAGCGATGTTGACTAAATTGGTCTCTAAGCCGGCACTTCAGGGAAAAGTTAAGGCGGTATGTCAGGATATATTAGAAGCACCGTTGGGCGAGCAGTTTGATTTAATTATGAGCGCAATGGCTCTTCATCATATAGAGAGTACGCAGGCGCTTATTCGGGTTTTTTCTGAACACTTAAAACCAGGCTCAATGATTGCCTTAGCGGACTTAGACAAGGAAGACGGCAGCTTTCACCCAGCTGGAACCGAAGGTATTTTTCATCATGGTTTTGAACGACATGAATTGCAAAATATATTAGAAAAAAATGGTTTTAAGGCTATTCATTTTTTTACCGCTTATACGGTTGTTAAGGGAGAAAATAAATTCCCTGTCTTTCTAGTGGTTGCACAAAAATCATAATTTACTGTTAGATAAAATAGCCAAGCTAAGTCATTTAAATATTGTTATAGAATATCGGTTATTCTTATAGCCGTATTGTTTTGTCATTAGGAGGTAACATATGTCAGAAGTTTTTGGGTTTAATGCCTATTCACCAAAAGAAATTGCAGAGCGTGTGGAAACAGTTGGGGTTGCAAAGGCGCAGCTTTCCTTATTGTCGATGGCTATGCTTGGCCTCCTTGCAGGCGCTTTTATTGGCTTAGGCGCGCTTTATTTTGTGTTAATTAAATCGGATGCCTCACTTGGTTTTGCAACAAGCCAAGTTCTAGCTGGTGTTGCTTTCTCATTAGGACTTCTTCTTGTGGTTGTTGCAGGTGCCGAATTATTTACAGGTAATAACTTACTTGCGATGGCGTGGGCAGATGGCAAAATATCAACGATGGCGTTACTGAGAAACTGGCTAGTAGTTTGTTGTAGCAACTTTATCGGCGCGGTTGGCATGGCAATATTGGTGTTTTATTCGGGCCACCCCGATATGAATAATGGAGCCATTGCCGAGCAATATCTTAAGATCGCAGAAGCTAAATGTTTATTACCCTTTTGGACGGCTTTTTATAGAGGTGTGTTGTGCAATATTCTTGTTTGTATGGCTATTTGGATGGCATTTGCGGGGCGCAGTGTTTTTGATAAAGCCGTTGCGATTGTTTTTCCAATTTCGGCTTTCGTTGCCGCAGGCTTTGAGCATAGTATTGCCAATATGTACTTCATTCCGATGGGCATGTTGCTGGAGGCTTCGGGCCACCTTTCAATAAATGTCGGTGTTATTAATTGGACGGGTTTTTTCAAAAATATTGTTCCTGTTATTTTGGGTAATCTTGTTGGTGGTAGTGTGTTTGTAGGGTTTGTGTATTACATTATTTATTTACGGCCTAACAAAAAAAATGATATTTAATGATCTTATTTAGGTTGGCCGTCATAGTGACTAATCTTAAGTGACCATTGAAGCTGCGAAAATGAAGGAAGTAAGAATGCACGAGCGTACGTTACAAAACTTGCGCCACGATCATGATTTCTCACTTAAGAACGAGCGTGGAGAACGGCGCACGATGTATGTGCTAATACTCACCGCAATAACAATGGTAGTTGAAATAGTCGCGGGCACTGTTTTTGGTTCGATGGCGTTGCTCGCAGATGGCTGGCATATGGCGACCCACGTTGCAGCTTTTTTAATAACCATTTATGCCTATCGTTATGCGCGTCAGCATGCAAAAAATACAGCGTATTCGTTTGGTACTGGCAAAGTCAGTGTATTAGGTGGGTTTGCTAGCGCAGTGGCATTAACTGTTGTTGCATTCGTTATGTTGGCTGAGTCGTTGCATCGTTTGATTGACCCACAAATTATTCAGTTTAATGCGGCCATTGGTGTCGCTGTTATTGGGCTTGGCATTAATGTCATTAGCGCTTTCCTATTAAAGGATGATCATCACCACTTACATGATCATGCACATGACCATAATCTAAAAGCAGCCTATTTCCATGTGCTGGCTGATGCATTAACGTCTTTACTGGCCATTGTTGCGCTTTTGGCGGGGAAGTATTTTGGTTGGCATTGGCTGGACCCTGTGATGGGAATAGTCGGTGCAGTGATTATTACACGTTGGTCTTATGGTTTGGTGAAACAGACAGGCCCTATATTGTTGGATGGTAGTATTGATGAGGAGTATAAATTAAGCATTAAAGACTGCATTGAAAAAGACTCAGATGATCGCGTGTCTGATATCCATATTTGGAAAATCAGTTCAAGTCATTATGCCGCCATTATTTCTTTGGTAACCGATAATCCTAGACCGACTGCTTACTATAAAAAATTATTACTTGATTATCACAAACTTGCACACATTACAGTTGAAGTTAATGAGTGTGATGATGAGTCGTGCGCCATATCATAAAAAATGTAAAGGCATTTAGCTTCAGCATGAATAATTGGAGCGGGTTAAATACACTTAGCCTTTATGCTTTAAATATTTCCAAATAATACCGGAGCGTCAGCTTTTCTCCACGGTTCGTATTTCACCATGGCTTGCGCGAAGATAGGTTGTTGATATTGTGCTGTTAGCCAGCGTTGAAGCCGGGGGTAAGGTGCTTGTCGATACCATTGTCGTTCAACGCGAGAGAATTGGCGAATAAACGGTAAAATCGCATAGTCAGCCAAACAGGGGATGTCGCCCATGAGGTATTCATGCTGACTCAGACGTTGTTCCAAAAAGTTAATATAGGTCTCGCAATGTGAGCGATAGGAGTCTTTTTCAACATCGTGATAACGTGAAGCAGCCTTATACTTTTTTAGCGAATCAACAAACTCATTATCAGTACGATAGATTAGCTCAAGCATGGCTACTTGACCGCCATGTAATAAGTTATTAGGGTCATTTTTGTTTAAGGCCCACAACATGATGTCCAAGCTTTGATCTATAACCAATGACTGGTTGATGACTAAAATAGGGACGGTTGCTTTAGCTGAGGCGGTTATCATCTCCGTTGGTTTATTTTTCATTATTACTTCACGTAAGATGACTTGCTGTTTAGCCAGTAATAGGCCCATTCGAGCCCTCATGGCATAAGGACATTGGCGTAATGAATACAGAATGGGTAGCGATGGCATGTGTCAGTAATTTTTGTGAAGCATTGTTAAAGTATTGAGTATATAACGACTGAAAAGCCATTTACACAGGTGGAGCCATTAAGAAGGAAAGGTCGCTAAAATCAGCTGACTAATTGCGAATCATTAGGGGTTGTTAAACAATGTAAAATAGCTCGGCGAGCTTATTTTATTTCTGGAGAAACCCATCAACGCCTTTTTATCCATCCCTGTTGGCATTCGCTATATGATTCTGAGTGCTTTTTCGTTCAGTATTATGGCTTTGTTCGTTAAACTAGTGGGCGATAAAGGCGTGCCTGTTTTAGAGATTGTAGCCGCGCGCTCATTGGTGTCGTTAGTCATAAGTTATATGGGCATTCGACGTGAAGGCATAGCATTATTCGGCACGCGTAAAGCGTTGTTAGCTGCGAGAGGGCTAACAGGTTTTGCGGCGTTGATTTGTGTTTTTTATGCCATTACCCATTTACCATTAGCAGAAGCAATGGTATTACAGTATTTACATCCCATGTTCACTGCTATTTTGGCACTTTTGTTTTTAAAAGAGCACCTTAAAGTGGGAACGATGCTTTGTATTTTTTTAAGTTTTCTAGGTGTTTTAGTTATCGTGCAACCAAGTTTTTTGTTTACATCTACAACAGTTGATTTCGATGGGTTTAGTGTCATGGTTGCTATTGCAGGGGCTTTTGGCAGTGCGGTGGCGTACACACTGGTTCGATCGTTGGCCAAAACAGAGCATCCTTTAGTGATTATTTTATATTTTCCGTTAATCTCTTTACCGGCCAGTATCATTTTATTGTGGGGAGAATTTGTTGTGCCCGAAGGCATTACCTGGCTTTATTTGATTGCGATTGGCGTGGCGACACAAATTGGGCAAATTGGCCTAACGAAGAGTATGCAAACGGAATCGGCCGGACGCGCAACGAGTTTTGGTTATTTGCAGGTTGTTTTTGCTATGTTACTGGGTATTTTCGTGTACGGAGAATACCCAACGATAGAAACTTTATTGGGTGCAGGTTTGATTATTGTAGGTGTGTACCTTAATGTGACGTGGAAAGAAAAGATAAAGGAGTGATGTATGGCGAAAGCATGTGCACGGCATATTTTAGTTAAAACGAAGGAAGAGGCTGATAAACTTAAAAAGCAGCTAGAACAGGGTGCCGATTTTGCCAAACTTGCAAAAAAACATTCTCAATGCAATTCTGCGAAAAAAGGGGGCGATTTAGGTGAGTTCGGCCCCGGTAAAATGTTAAAAGCATTCGACAATGTGGTGTTTAAAAAAGCCTTATTAACGGTTCATGGACCTGTTAAAACGAAGGTTGGTTATCACTTAATCGAAACGATTTATCGAACATAACAGCCCCATTTATAGCCCAGATATTATGAAAATACTTTTTACTAAACCATCACCACTTGCTACGGAAAAAACGACTCTATTAATGACTGAGCTAACGGAAGTGCTCTCTTACAAAGGGGTGGAGGATATGACGACACATTTACTATTGGAACTAGATAATGAAGTCGTTGATATAGTGTCGATTCAACAGTTATTTGCTTTTTTTGAACGTTGGAATATTGATAAAAGTCCATTAGAGTCATTACTTCAGCTTGTTGATGGGCAATAAATGAAAATATCGCGCGCTTTATTCTAGGTATTTAAGTGGTGTTTTTTTAAAAGAAAGTGAATGTGATGGATGACATGCTTTTTATTCGTCTAGAAATTCTAATAAAAAAAATATGGTTCTATGGCATCTAAAAAATTAAAGTTAAGTTATTTACATCCTAAATATTGGCTAACCTGGTTAGTCGTTGGGGTCAGTTGGCTGTTAGCCATTATTCCAAAATCTTGGCAGTTTGGTTTGTCTAGTTGGGTTGCTAATAGGCTTGCGAATACAGGTAGTCGTCGTATAAGTACCATTCGGCGTAATATTGAATTGTGTTTTCCCGAAAAGACGGATGATGAGCGAGAGGCGTTAATTCGGGGTAATGTGCAATCATCAGCGTTGATGTTGTTTGAGTTGCTCAACATGATTTGGCACAAGCCGTCAGAGATGACATCAACCGCTAGAGTCATTGGTATAGAACACATCGAGCAGGCGCTGGCGGCCGATAAACCACTTTTATTGGTAACAGGGCATTTTACGCCACTGTTCCACGCGACTACTCAGTTGGCATCTATTACACCCTATAACGCGGTTTACAGACGCTTAGATAACCCAGTGATGGAGGCAAATCTGTACCAACGAGGGGTGGAAAAATACCCGATGCACCTTTTTCATCGTAAAGATATTCGGAAGATGTTGGAGAAATTAGCTGATAACGGAACGGTTTTTATTTCACCAGACCAAGATTTTGGAGTGAATCGTGGGGTATTTGTTTCCTTTTTTGGTATTCCTACGGCGACTATTACGAGTATTCCTCAGTACGCGCGGCAAACCAACGCCCAAGTTATGTTGTTTAGTGCTTATCGCGAGAAGGGGAAGGGCGCAGTGGTTGAATTTGAACCGGTGCTTGAGGATTACCCAACCGATGATGACGTGGCGGATACTCAACGTTGGAGTGACTGGTTGGAAGCAAAAATACGTTTACATCCACAGGATTACTTATGGATGCACAAGCGGTTTAAAACACGTCCCGAAGGGGAGCCTAGTTTTTATAAAAAACATTAGGTCAAATCGACTGTTTATTTAAAAATATGGAACAAGTGAAAGAATCATTAATTCAGCGTGGCTTGCTACGAATTGAAGCTTGGGGTAATAAGTTGCCGCACCCTACGATGCTGTTCATTTATCTATGTGGGCTGGTCATTGGGCTGTCATGGCTTGGGCATTATTTAGGGTTAATGGCAGTGAACCCTGTCAATGGTGAGCAGGTGAGCGTTGTTAGCCTTGTTAATGTAACTGGGCTACATTTAATATTGGGTAAAATGGTGTCAAACTTTATGAGTTTTGCACCGGTAGGCCCTGTGTTAGTTGTTATGCTGGGGTTAGGGATTGCTGAGCGTTCAGGGTTAATTCAAACAGCCTTGCGGTTGTTGGTTATCCAGGCACCAGATAAATTTTTAACATTCATAGTGGTTTTTGCGGGTGTTATGTCGAGCATCGCGGTCGACTCTGGTTACGTTGTTATGATACCGATGGCAGGGCTTATATTTCTTGCCGCAGGTCGACATCCACTAGCGGGTATAGCGGCTTGCTTCGCGGGTGTGTCTGGCGGCTTTAGTGCAAATTTATTAGTGGGGCCATTTGATGCGATTCTTGCGGGTATAAGTACCGAGGCAGCGCATTTGATTGACCCAAATTATGAGGTGTCTGCAACAGCTAATTATTACTTTATTGTGGTGTCTACCTTGCTAATTTCAGCATTGGCTACGGTGGTGACTGAGCGTTATATTACTCCTATGTTGGGTGAATATAGGGGGGCAAAGTCAACCCAGTTGAGTGCGGAGCTTTCTACTGAGGAGCGTAACGGTTTGTTGGCGGCATCGATTGCGGGCTTGTTAATTCTCGCTTGTGTTTTATGGGGCTTAATCTCTGAACAAGGTTTTTTAAGGCACCCTGAAACGGGCGGTATTATAAAGTCTCCTTTTATGTCGGGTTTAATTGCCTTGATTGCATTAACGGCGGCTATTATGGGCAGTGTTTTTGGTAAGGTGTCTGGCCGTTTTAAAAACCATGTTGATATTATTAATAGCATGGAAAAAACGATGGCTATTATGGCCACTTATATTGTGCTGATGTTTTTTGCCGCTCAATTTGTTAACTATTTTAGTTGGACTAACTTAGGATTAATTTTTGCCATTAATGGTGCAGAAGGGCTAAAAAATAGTGGCCTTGGGGTGGTGCCTCTTATGTTAGGTTTTATCTTTTTATGCACGTTTGCGAACTTATTTATTGGCAGTGCTTCGGCTAAATGGGCGATTATGGCTCCCGTCTTTATACCAATGTTTATGTTGCTAGGAGTTGCGCCAGAAGTTGTGCAGGCAGCTTATCGGGTGGGGGATAGCTCTACCAATATCATTACGCCATTGATGCCTTACTTTGCCTTGGTGTATGCGTTTATGAAACGTTATGATGATAGTGTCGGTGTTGGTACGATGATGACTTTGATGTTGCCCTACTCAATAGCCTTTTTAATCGGCTGGGGTTTATTGTTAAGTGTCTGGTTAGTTTTGGGCATTCCATTAGGGCCAGATGGTTCGTTGTTTTTAAATGTTCCCTAGCTAATAAATAACTGAAATTTTAAAGGTATATAAAGGGACGTTAATAAAAATAATTTTCAATGATATCTAAATCAATTAAGAGGGGATAGGGGATGAATTTATTAGGTCAAAACGTTATATATGGATTAGTCATGTTTATTGCAGGTGTGGGGATTCCAATTATGGGAGCGTTAAGCGGAGGCTTAGGGGCGCGATTACAAAGTCCTGCATTGGCAGCGGTCATCTTATTTGTCGTCGGCTTTTTTATAGCCGTTATCTATCTGCTGACTGTAGAAGGCGTGCCAAATTTATTTCCTAAGGTATCGATTCCTATCCAATATTACTTGGGTGGCGTGTTTATTATTTTTTATACCTTGAGTATTACCTATATTGGGCCAAAATTTGGAATTGGTAATGCTGTTTGTTTTGTCTTGTTAGGTCAGCTTGTTTCAATGTCGCTGATTGATCATTTTAGTTTATTGGGTTCGCTTCAATATTCTATTACCTTACAGCGTTTTTCAGGTTTATTATTCATGGCGATTGGCGTGTTTTTAGTCGTTAAGCGTTTTTAGCTTAAATATTCGAGAATATACGCCAGCAGGTGGTTAAAAGAAGGGTGAACTAAAGATATGAAAATAGGGTTAGCATTAGGGAGTGGAGCGTCTCGTGGTTGGTCGCATATTGGTGTTATTAAAGCACTGATGGCGCAAGGGATTGAGCCAGATATTGTGTGTGGTACATCAATCGGTTCTTTAGTTGGCGCGTCTTATGTTTCTGGGCATTTAAATGACTTAGAACAATGGACATGTTCGTTGTCTAAATTTAAAACAGCCAAGTTCTTTGAAATTAATCGTTCGCTTAATGGTTTCGTTAATACCGATCGACTACATAGTTTTTTAAGCAAATTTGTTGCACCAGAAAAGGCGCTCATTGAAGAGTTTGATAAACAATTTGCCAGTGTGGCAACTGACTTAGGAACGGGTAGAGAAGTTTGGTTATCTGAAGGGTCAGTACTTGAGGCAGTATGGGCCTCTATCTCGTTACCTGGTTTATTCCCAGCCATACAACACCACAATAAATGGTTGGTTGATGGCGGACTCGTTAACCCTGTACCGGTCTCTGTTTGTCGAGCTCTAGGAGCCGATGTGGTGATAGCTGTTAATTTAAACGGTGATATTGTCGGTAAGCATATACATAAACAAGAAAAGATTAGCAAACCTTCTGAAAAGGTGGTTGATAGGATTTCTAGCTTGGTAACGGAATATGCTGATTCATTTTTTTCAGTCGACAGAAGTCAGCAGCAATCACCCAGTTTATTTGAGGCTATTGCAGGCTCTGTCAATATCACTCAAGATAGAATTACACGCAGTCGAATGGCTGGGGACCCGCCTGACATTGTTCTCGCACCTAAACTCTCTCACATGGGCTTGCTGGAGTTCTACAGGGGAGAAGAGGCGATAAATGAAGGGATAGACTGCGTCCAACGGATGTTGCCAGAGATAAAATACACCTTGGATATGAAGTAGAGTGCGCATTTAAAATAATTTAAAAGGTCAATGATGGCAGACAGTCTAGAGTTCAGTGATGAAGTAAATCATGCGTTAAAAATGGCGTATCAAACGCCGGATATTGTTTCAGCAAGGGCCAAAGTTGTTACCGCGCTTAAACTACACGAAGGGCAACATGTGTTGGATATCGGTTCTGGCCCCGGTTTGTTAGCGCGAGATATAAGCCAAAATATAGGTGCTTCAGGGTCTGTTACTGGTGTTGATATGGCTGGTAATATGATTGACTCTGCGAGAAAGCTTTGTGATCAGAATGAGAATGTAACGTTCGAACAAGGTGATGCGATGTCATTACCATTTGCTGACAACAGTTTTGATGCAGTTGTATCCACACAAGTTTATGAATATGTGCCGGACTTAAATATCGCATTAGCTGAATTCGCTCGGGTACTGCGCCTAGGTGGGCGAGGAGTTATTGTTGATACAGACTGGGCGTTCCCCTATTGGAATGCAGTTGATGGTGATTGTCGTGACAGCATGATTAATGCATGGAAGGGGCATTGTGCACAAGAGTCGGTGCCTATGCGTTTAACAGCCTCGATTAAATCAGCGGGTTTACAACTCAACACTGTAGAGGCATTACCGATTATGAATACCCAATATAATGAAAATAATTTTAGTTATTGGTTATCTAAAATTATTGCATCATTTGCAAAAGGTCGTGATGGTTTGACTCAAAGTGATTCTGAGGCATGGTTAGCAGGGCTCGACTCCCTAGAGAAAAAGGGAGAATACTTCTTTTGCATTAATCGCTATCTTTTTGAAGTAACTAAATAATTATTTTTTTATTACCGTTTTGATTCTCTTTTTTGAGATGAATGCGGATAGTTCAACTAAGGTTAAAATAAAGACAAGTAAAGCTAAACTAATAACAATAGGTAGAAGTAAGCTGGGTAAAAAGCTATCGTTGCTAATTGAAATTTGTAGTGATAAATTACTTTCAAATAAAATGCTAACCAATTGATAAATAGCAATAAATCCAATTATTATAGCGCTCGAAATACTAAATTGTGTGAATACTAAACGATATCGAAATTGATGTTTAGGTTTAGTTAAAGTCAAGAATATTTCTTTAAACGGCATGACCGCGGTACAAATTAAGTAATAAAGGCCGCCAATTCCAGCGCCAGGTAATCCAACATTCATATTAATGCCCTTTTTCGTAAGTGGTTAGCGGTTGCTTTAGTACGAGTTCCTTAAAGAGTGCTTCCAAGAAAATAGCCGAATTAACCACCCGTAAGACCATAAAGGCAGGAATACTTGTTAACGCTTTCCAGGTTTCACCTCTTTCGTATGCTTTTACCAGTGTAGGGACGACGACCATTGGTAAGTCGATAATATACCCGAGCAAAAATAAAGGACTAATAACAACAGAGAGTATGGGGATGACCGTTAAGTAAAAAATGGATGCTATTGAAGCATCCCAACACATAACCGTCACAATAGATCGTAGAAATGGAACGCGTAAGATGCTTTTTCGATGTAATTTGACGTTTTGAATAAAACCATGAGCCCAACGTTTTAATTGTTTGCGCATAAAGTGGAAATTATGTGGCTCGATAGGGTAACAGATAGCATCAGGCACAAAACGCACCTTCTTACCAAGTTGATAAGCTGTCCACGTTAAGTCCATGTCTTCTGCCATTGTGCGTAACGACCAACCGCCAATTTGATTAAGGTAGTCGGTACGAAACAAGGAAAAACAGCCCGATGAAATTAATGGCTTTTCATAATACGACTGAATTTCTTTATAGAATGTGAAGGCCATAAGGTATTCCACATATCGACCTCTTTCCCATAACGTTTTGACACGTTGAGGTATGACAAAACCACAGACAGCAACCACCTCTTGCTCGGTCATAGCAGCGTAAAGTTTCTCTAGAGCATCGTGTTGCAGTGTTGTGTCAGCATCTATAGCTAACGTGAATGGAGTGTTAATATGGCTCAATGCAAAATTTTGAGCCCCCGCTTTAGAGCCTGTGTTTTCAGGTGGCGTTATCACGGTGACGCCTAATGAACGACAAATTTCAGCGGTATCATCGGTTGACCCATCGTCAATAATGATAATTTCTTCGGCCACTAGCGATTGGGTTAATAAGCTATTGATGGTGTCTGCAATACAATCTTCTTCATTATAAGCAGGCACTATGATGGTGACGGGGCACGTTGTTCTATTATTAGGGGGAGTCCTTTTAGTATCTTTTTGGTCGCTGAGTTGAGGTTTTACGACGGTACTTAGTAAGGAAGAGAGGGGGGTATTTAACATAGGTGTAATATGTGGAAGTGCTTATGTGAGCTCATTATTATATCGTGTTTCGATTATAGGTAGATGCTGTGTTACTAGTGGTTTAGGGTCTGATGAGTGTTTAATATTCCCATGCAGATTCAAAGGTTGATATTAGTTGATTGGTTTGATTGAATTATTTTAATGGGGGATAAAAAAACGCTCATATTAGTGAGCGTTTTTTTTCTAAGTGCTTGTAGTCTAAGCAATTATAGAATAAAGCTAGTTTAATTTAAGCTAAACAGTAGTAAAAGTAGCCTAAATTAAACGTGTTGTCGCACGGGCTCTAAATATCAATGTCCATGCCATAGCCAGAGGCTTCTACGCCATGACCAAAAATATCACCGGCATAATGCTCCTGAGTTTCTGGTTTAACATAATCACCCCAGCCTAGTTCCATTAACCAGCCAGAAGGTGTGGCTGAGTAGAAGGTATAAAGTTGATCATTAGCATGCTTGCCTAACTGCATCGCAACATCTATACCTTGGTTACGAATAATATCATGTGATTGACCAAAATCATCTAGGTTGCTGTATTGAATATGAAGGTGGTTTAGACGCTCTACCATGCCATGGAAACCAAATGCAATAGAGTGTTGACGACCGTTGCAATGCATAAAACAAGGTTCAGCAAAGTTACCATCAGGCATCGGGATTCTATATTCTACAGACCCTACTAGACCTAATAATTTATAGAAGTTGTAGGTTTCTTCATCATTATCTGAGCGGACAAGAACATGGCCTAAACCTTGATCGCCAGCAATGAAATTACCAAATAGAGGGCGTCCGGGATGGAAAGGTTTCATCACGTCCACTTGAGGGCTATAGTAAATCTCATTGGCGGTGCCAGACGGGTCTTCAAGTTTTATCAAGGCTAATACATGACGTTCACGCGCCTCTTCTGGTGTTCCAACTCGAAAAGCAACACCTGCATCAGATAACTGCTTTTGCATTGCTTTGAACTCTTCTTGTCCAGCGACACGCCATCCCATATAAGCCAGATCATCAGAGTCAGCTGTTTGATGAACTGTTATACGGTGATGTTGAAGATCCATTCTGAGGTGAAAACGGTCATCTTGAGCACTTTCGACAATCTGAAGTCCAATACATTCGGTCGCATACTTTCTCCACGCAGCTGTATCGGTTACATTAAGGCCTAGATAGCCTAGTTCTATTACTTTTACCATTTTTTTCTCCTTCTTAGATATTAAAATTAATACAGATTAATTACAAAAATACATTTAAACTTTTATTCATAAAGATGTTCTGATCCAAAATAATTTTACGTTTGGCTAGTTTTAATTGCCCATTCACACGACGCAAAATATCAGTACGGTGACCGACCATCAGGTGTTCTTCGTCTTCATTCATATTGCGGTTTACTGTTGTCAATGAATACACTTTGTATTCATCAGGGTTGTCCGTATGTTCAACTTCAATATTACTGATGACATGAGACGTTCTTGTAGCAGGGTCTTCGGACCAGCATGTCCCCGTGTCATTACGTAAAACCCTTCTCTTTAAATTATGCATGTCATCATTAAAATAAGAGGTGTCATTAACCGTAGGCTCTACATGGTTCTTACGGTAACGCTGATAGCGGTAAGGCATCCAGTAATGAATATCATCAGTTAAAATTGTTAGCCATTCATGAAACTCTTCGGTATCTAAAAGGCGGGCTTCTTTATATAAAAATTGTTCAACCTCAAAGGTGAGTTCCATAGAAGCAGGGGTTGCTGATTGTTCTGGTGAATTTGTCATCGTCCTAGCTCCTATTTAGTTGTTTTTGTGTGGCGGGGTTTATAACGCGTGGGGACATCATCCCAAGAATCAGCATTCATTAAATCAGCCCAGCGGGTATAAAAGTGGCGTTGATTAGCATCGTTGAATTGACCTTTATAAATAATGCCAGGTAATTCTTCGTGCTCAATTTCTCGGGTAATACCACAGCCATAATGGAGCTTTTCTTGACGGGTCAAAAAACCTTTATTAACTTGTGTATTACCTTCCCAGTTCTCACCGTCGTCCATTTCTAGAACACCCGCTGGATTAAACGTCATCATGCAAGCATTGTTAATTTCTTGTTTAATCTCTTCAGGCATATTTTTATTAACAATGGTGAAAATACGCAATTCTAATTTTTTTGGCCCTCTGGGTAACCAAACTCGAAATGTTTGAATGCCGGGTAAGAAGGAAATATTGGGAAACAAAGAAACGGACGCTAATGATCCAAAAATATTTGAGCGAAGCTCACCATATTTATCTTTTATTTTAGGCTTAATGATATCTCTAACATAATTCAACCACTTTTCAGAGCCACCAATGACAACGTCAGCATAGCCGTCTGTTCCAAATTCCCATCCATGCCCATTAACACTGGCGTGGTAAGAGTTTTCGGTGACTGCGGGGCCAAAGCCTTCGCCATTATTCATAGCTTTTAGACCAGAATCATGATTCCAAAGCGCATGATAAGCATCACCAATAAAGTTTTCTACACCAAACTTCCAGTTAGCATTGACATAAGATTTGATGCCACCATCGATGAATTCAGTTTCACCATCGTTATCAAACATCATGTCCAAGTACCAACGAAAATCACCTAGCCACTCATCTAATGAAGGTGCTTCTTGGTCAAATGTCGCAAATATTAAACCTTTATAAGTTTCAACACGTGCTTGCTTAGGGCTCCATTTTTCTTTGTCAATATCGCCTTCATCATAAACGTGTTCGTTAGCTAAAGCGCCGAGTTTGCCGTCAATGCCAAAGCTCCAGCCATGGTAATTACAAATAAAAGAGCGAGTATTCCCTTCGTCTGCAAAACAGAATTTATTGCCGCGGTGAGGGCAAGAATTTAAAAAGACTCTCACACTCCCATCTTTTTGACGCGCCCCAATGACACCATCCTCTCCCATATAAGTGGTATAGAAATCATTAGCATTGGGAATCATTGAGTCGTGAGCAATAAATTGCCACGATTTAGCAAAAATTTGCTTTAACTCTTGCTCATAAATTTCTTCTTCCCAAAAGATACGGCGATCGACCCAGCCTTCTTCATTATCAATAAATTGATGGTAATCAGTATTGTTACTCATAATATTGTGTTCTCCAATGTGTATAGCCTTTTTTTAAAAAACCAGAGCCCATGGCACGGTTTAATTGTTTTTTATTGCGTTGTCGATTCTAATCGTCGTTGACCTTTAACGCTTTGATGTAGATCAGAAAAGCTAAAAGAAGTGAGCGTAATAATGTTGTTTTATGTGGTGCTGATTGATAAGAAAAGCGGCTATATTCAGTTGATGTACTATGCTAATGTGATGAGCAAATCTTTTAGCTAATAAGGGATTTTAATAAAGGTAGACTATGAAGTATGGTGATCTAGGGAGGGGGATATGCTCAGTCAATTAACGTATTTTATTCATGTACAGCTCAACTGTCGCTCGATTATGCAAGCCCAACGAGTATGCTGATTTTCAAAAGAAGAATATTTTTTATTTTTACGTTAATCGCGGTTTACTCAATTTCTTTTTCAAATATTTGTTTAGCTGATATTTTTAAATATAAGGATAAAGATGGCCGTTGGCAGTTTTCTGATTCGCCGCTAAATGGAAAGGCTTTAAACTCCGTTCGTTCTTATAAAAGTTCGGGCGTATCTGCGGGTAAGTTGAGTGATTTTAAAACCTTACTGAATAATAAATACCCTTCTAGTAACCCAGTTCAACAAGCCACGATGGCGGTGGTAACGGTTAAAAGTAAACTTGGATCGGGTTCGGGTTTTTTCGTCACAGCGGACTGTTATCTAATTACTAATAAGCACGTGGTTCGTCCTGCTAAGGGTAAGCAATGGGATGCTACGCAGGCAAAAATCAAACAAAATGCGCTGGTATTTAAGCGCAACAGAATGCAGATAAGTAATCAAAGAGAACGGTTGGCTGTTAATAAGCAAAAGCTCGATGATTTTTGGGCCTATATGGGTGGCATCTCATCAGAAAAACAAAAACAATTGGCGCAGCGAGAATATGCGCTTTATGAACGGCAATATGAACAAGATCGACAGCAACTTGATGAAGCAGAGAGAAGGTTGTATGAGGATGAGAAAAAGTTTAATCAACAGCAATCGAATTTTAATTTCTCAAGTGCAGTATCAAATGTGGCGCAATCATTTGAGATTGTCTTAAAAGATAATACTAAAACGCGAGCTAACCTTATTAAGGTGGCACCGGAAGATGATTTGGCCTTGCTCAAGGTGAATGCGTGTAGGGCACCTCATCTTAAGTTTGCTACTAAAGGTGTTTCACAAGGGGCAATAGTGCATGCCATTGGAAGCCCATTAGGTTTACGAGATCAGTTGACAGAAGGCACGGTGACCCAGCTTTCAGCGCAAGGAATTGTTACCGATGCGCAAATTTTACCTGGCAATAGTGGTGGGCCGTTAATTACAGATGATGGCCATGTTATAGCGGTTAATACCATCAAAGTGGCCAAGGGGTCGGCATTAAATACGGGGTTTGGTGTTTCGATTCCTGTCGCTAAAGTTCAGCAAAATTTTGGGCAGTATTTGAAATAGTAGCTGGGTTTTTATTTAATTTTTAGAGTCGGCTCTTGCTGATTAGGTAGGTGTTAAATCGACATTAACAGTCAGTAAGGCTAATGGTTTTTTAGTTATGAGTTGAGTCAGGGTTATTCCATTGGTAAATATCTATGCTATCAGGGGCGCAGTTTCTACAACCACCTTGACATAATGATCCCGCTGGTAACTTGCTTGCGTAACCTTTTTTAACCCAATGTTCGAGCATTGATTTAGCATCATCTTGCGATATGTTGAAATGTAATGCGAGATCGCGAACGGGCACCATACCCGCTGCTTTTAAGTAATCACGAATATCTAATAAGATCATGTGTTTTTGATCGGGGCGAGGTCTATAGCGAGTAGTTTTTGACCTGCATGGCGAAGTACTAGCCATATAGCAAGGAAGCCACTGCTAAATAAACTAAGCCATAGCAATGTTTCAGTTGGGTGATTAGCAAAGTGCGCAAGTTGATAGAAAGATGTAGCAATACTATAGGCTAAATACAAACTCCAAAAGATTGAGAATAGGGCCCAGCGGCTACCAGTTTCGCGTTTAACAGCAGCAATAGCGGCAACGCAAGGTACGTATAAGAGAATAAAAAGTAGATAGCTGAATGCACCGATCTTACCGTCAAAATACTTCACTAATGTGCCAAATAGGGCATGACTAACTTCTTGTTCTGCCGCAGCATCTTCAATATTTTCTGTGGCATCCAGAGTGCGTAAGCCGAGTGGGTCGCCCATGTTTTGAAAGGCATCACTTAGGTTCTCGTTGGTGACGGTTAAAGCGTTTGAGAATTGTGCTTTCAGACTGAAGTCCTCGTCATTTGTACTCGTGTTACCTTCTAAGTTGGAATAAACGGCATCAAGCGTGCCAACCACAACTTCTTTAGCGAGTAGTCCACTAAAAATACCCACGATAGCTGGCCAATTTTCTGGCTGAATACCCATAGGCTCAAATGCGGGCGTAAAGGTTTTACTGACCTCACTCAAGACAGAGTTTGAACTGTTTTCATTGCCAAAACTACCGTCTGTTCCAACAGAATTTAAGACGTTAATGACCATGACCATTAAGACAATAAACTTACCTGCTTCAAGTATGAAGCTTTTTAATCGCTCCCAAGTATGAATCAATAGGCTCTTGATGGCAGGTCGGTGGTAAGGAGGTAGTTCAATTAAAAAACTATCAGACTCGCCTTCGAGGACGCTGCTTTTTAATAGCAATGCGGTAAAAATTGCGGCAGCTATGCCCAGTAAATAAAGTAAAAAAACAATATTTTGCCCAGAATGTGGAAAAAATGCGGCAGCAAATAAAGCGTATACCGATAGTCGAGCACCACATGACATAAAGGGGGCCATCATGACGGTCATAATACGGTCGCGTTGTTTTTCTAAGGTGCGTGTCGCCATAATAGACGGGACGTTACAACCAAAGCCGACAATAAGTGGTACAAATGCTTTGCCGGGTAAACCCAATTTACGCATAAAACGATCCATGACGAAGGCTGCGCGTGCCATATAGCCAGAGTCCTCTAATATAGATAGACAAAAATAGAGCGTAGCGATGATAGGTATAAAAGTAGCAACAACTTGGATGCCGCCCCCCAAGCCATCTGCGAGTAGAACTTGAAACCAACTAGGAAAAGCTAGGTTTTCAAGCTGAATTTTTAGCCCATCAACGAGTAGAGCGCCGACTGTCATATCAAAAAAATCAATAAAAGCGCCACCAAAATTAATGGTGATACTAAACATTAAATAGATAGCTAAAAAGAAAATAGGTAAACCTAAGTAATCGTTAAGAACGGCTTTATCGACACGGTCAGACCATGTCTGTTTTCTGTTTTCTGTTTGCTCAACTGCGTTGGCGGTTAAGTGATGTGCAAATTCATATCGACTAGCGGCAATCAATGTATCGGTATCTTCGCCAGTTTCTTTTTTGATGTTGCTTTGTAAGCGACAGCAAGTGTCTTTAGTTTGTTGAGTTGTGGAAGGGGAAAAGTAACCTTCTAGGCACTGCAAAGCATGCCAATGGAGTTTAAATTGTGATTTTAACCTGTTATTTAACGTTGGAATTATTTCGTTAATAGCTGATTTGAGAGTGTTAGGGTAATCAACGTTAAACTGTTGGTTGGGTGGCTGGTGTATTACGTTTATTAGTTCATCTAAAAGAGGGGTGATGCCTTTTTTTTGCCGAGCCATAATGGGGAGAACGGGGCAGCCGAGTGAATCAGATAAAACGTCGAGGTTGATTTCCATTCCTCTAGAAACGGCGACGTCCATCATGTTTAGTGCTAATACGGCAGGGATGCCTGTCTCAAGTAGCTGTGTAGTCAAAAATAAGCTACGTTCTAAGTTTGCCGCGTCAGCAACAATTAATAAGGCGTCGGCCTCATCAGATAAAATATATTGACGAGCGATTTGCTCATCCAATGCTTCACGGTCGCTATCGAGTGCATAAACGCCAGGTAGGTCGACTAATACAATATCTTGATTGTTAACTTTAGCGAGGCCTTCTCTGCGCTCGACTGTTACACCTGGCCAATTACCTGTTTTCTGTTTAATGCCGGTAATAACATTAAATAGCGTTGATTTGCCGCAATTTGGATTGCCAATAACAGCAATAACAGGGCATTGATTTGAGAAGGTAGTGGGGTTACTGGTTTCGCAGCATTGTTTAGTCATAGTGTTTGGATGAGGACTTGTTGCGCTAACGCTTCATTTAATGCGATACGGGCATTACCGATACCAACCACTAGGCCGCCTTTTCTTTTTTGCGTTACTTGAAGAGGGATAAGCTTTGAAAACCCAAGTGCTAAGAGTTTTTTTTCTAATTTTTGGTCCATTTTGTTTTTGCACAGCATTACTTTTTGGCCAATTTCAATATCGGCTAATGTTGTGTGTTTTTTTAATTCAGTGCAGTTTGACATGGACTCTCAAACGTTAATGATAATGATTCCCATTCTAATCTATCGGCAAAGCATGTCAAGCTAAGCTATTTTATGAATGCTGGTGATTGTTAGATTTAATGATATAAATCATGTAGGCGAAGGCTAGTAAGGCAATCCATATGAAACTAAACCAGCCAATTATGCCATCGTATTGGCCCGTTAAGAAAGCCAAATTTGATACGTTATTACCATCAGTTAGCTCCTTTGTGATTTTAAGAAGAAATACCCAGCTAGCGTGTAGGCCAATACAATAAGCTAAGGTATGAGTTTGACGTCGAACTAAGGCAAGCAAGATACCTACGACGAATAAAGCAAAAAAATCATCAGTCGTCATAAAACTAATGCCCTTAAAAGCATTAGCAATGACCTCGAAACCGCTATTAAAATTTAATAAAGTTTGCTCAATGTGCTCAACGGGTTTGATGAAGTGTAATATGGCGTAAAAAAAACTACTAACAAGAACGGCGGTGTAGCCACCATGCCATTTTTTAGTTAGCTTAAAGAATAGGCCTCGAAAAAGAGTTTCTTCAATAAGCGCAACGATGAGTCCAGCAGCGAGAGCTTTAAGGATAAATGTTAGCGTTAATTGTGTATCGTCCGCCAATGTTCTAACGTCAAGGTAGATGAGTGATGCAACAACAACGCCTAGAATAATTAATCCAGATATAAATCCGCGAGAGGCTTTTTTGAAAAAGTTTGGGAAAGATTGATTGTGGCCCAGTGAGCGTAGACTCAGGTCAAAATATTTAATACAGGGTATTAAGCCTAAAACCAAAAACAGCAGAGCAGAACGAGTTACCCAGCTTTCAAAGCGATAGGTATCGTTACCAACGAGTTGAAATAATGGGTAAGCAATAGTAGCCGCAATAAGGGACGCCATTAAGAAGTAAAAAATAAAAAAAACAGTAGCTTTCATATAAATTTATACGATTTAAGAAAATTGTCTCGAAAAGAGGTGCAAAAATGTTGAAAGAGTCGGTATGATACCGCACATTATTACCAACCAAAATGCGAAAGTGGCGGAATTGGTAGACGCGCTGGTTTTAGGTACCAGTATCGTAAGATGTGAGAGTTCGAGTCTCTCCTTTCGCACCATCTATTTTTTTATACACCATCAATAAACTACACTAGAGAATAATTATGCAGGTTTCTGTTGAATCTAATTCTGATATTAAAAGAACATTAACAATTGTTGTACCTCAAGAAGAAGTGGATACGGCTATCAATAAACGTTACGACGATGTAAAGCGAAATGCACGTATCGACGGTTTTAGGCCTGGCAAAGTTCCAATGAGCGTTATTAAAAAGAAATTTGGCGCTAGTGTTAGAGCTGAAGCGCTATCAGAATTGACGCAAAGTTCCTTCTATAAAGCCATTATGGAAGAAAAAATTAATCCTGTTAGTCCACCTGTTATAACACCAAATGATGAAAAAGCAGACGGCTATGAATTTTCAGCTAGCTTTGAAGTTTACCCAGAAATTACGATTAACCCAGTAGAGGACTTGGCACTGAACAGCCCTGTGGTGGAAATTGCTGAGTCTGACATAGACAATATGATCGAAAAGCTGCAAAAACAAAAAGCAAACTGGATAGAAGTTAAGACTAAGGCTAAAGATGGTAACCAAGTGACGGTTAGTTTTGAAGGTAAAGTGGGTGATAAGCCTATTTCAGAAGAACCAATTAAAGGTTTTCCAGTAGTTTTAGGTTCAAAAAGCATGATCCCCGGTTTTGAAGATAATTTAAAAGGGGTTAAAACAGGTGAAAAATTAAGTTTTGAAGTAACCTTCCCTGAAGATTACCAGCAAACTGACTTTGCTGGCAAAGTAGGTGCTTTTGATGTTGAAATCGATAAAGTTGAAAAGAGCGAGTTGCCAGAAGTAGATGAAACGTTCATTAAGGAATTTGGCGTAGAAAGCGGTGATATGGCAGATTTTAGAGCTGACTTGACTAAAAATATGAGTGGTGAAATGAGTCGTGCCCTGGCATCAAAGCGTAAGCAAATTGTCATGGATGCGATTGTTGAAAATAACGAAGTGTCAGTTCCTGAAGCACTGATTGACAACGAAATTAATCAAATGATGGCGTCGTTAAATGAAAAAGCAGCTCAAGCTGGGCAGCCTGCACAGCCTGAATTGCCAAAAGAACTATTTCATGATCAAGCGGCTAAACGCGTTAAATTAGGACTGTTGCTATCTGAAGTCATAAAACAAAACGATATGAAAGCTGAGGCAGACAAGGTTCAGGCGCGTATTGAAGAGTTTGCTCAAACCTATGAATCTCCTGAAGAGGTGATTAATTGGTATAACTCTAACCCTGAAGAGCGTAATAAGATCGAAAGCGTTGTGTTAGAAGACCAGCTGGTTGATTGGGTGCTAGAGAAAGCTAAAGTAACTGAAACATCATTAACATTTGAAGAACTGATGTCACCTGCGCAAGCAGCGGGTTAACTGATAAAAACAATGGGAATTAATATGCAAAATACACCAGAAGCTATAGCACTTGGTTTAGTTCCAATGGTTGTTGAACAAACTGCCCGTGGCGAACGCTCATATGATATTTATTCTCGATTGCTTAAAGAGCGAGTCATTTTTATGGTGGGTCAGGTTGAGGATCATATGGCTAATTTGATCGTCGCCCAAATGCTGTTTTTAGAATCAGAAAACCCAGATAAAGATATACACCTATATATTAATTCACCCGGTGGTTCAGTAACGGCTGGGATGTCTATTTATGACACAATGCAGTTTATCAAACCCGATGTCAGTACGATGTGTATTGGTCAAGCAGCTAGTATGGGTGCTTTATTATTAACCGGCGGTGCAGAAGGTAAGCGTTATGCATTACCGCACTCTAGAATGATGATTCACCAACCGTTAGGTGGTTTTCAAGGCCAAGCTTCTGATATTGATATACATGCTAAAGAAATCTTACTGATACGAGATCGTTTGAACAATATAATGGCAGCGCATACCGGCCAGCCTATTGATGTTATTCAAGGTGACACTGATAGAGATAACTTTATGGGCAGTGATAAGGCTGTTGAGTACGGTTTAATAGATAAAGTATTAAAAACCAGAAGTTCTGAAGAGCTAGAAAAATAGCTACTTAGACTAGACAGATCTAAAATCTCGGCCATACTCAGTATTAGGTGTGGTGAAAGATTGAGACTAATAAGGCTGTCAGATATAGTGTTAGCGTTAAAGAAAAAGAGGTTTTTATGAGTGATGATATGGACAATAATGAAAATGATGGAAAACTTTTAATTTGTTCGTTTTGTGGCAAAAATCAGCACGAAGTTAGAAAACTAATTGCAGGCCCTTCAGTTTTTGTTTGTGATGAGTGTGTAGAACTTTGTAACGATATTATTAAGGAAGAACTTCAAGAAAATGAAGCCGCTGGTGCAGGAAGTGAATTACCTAAACCCATAGAGATCAAAGAGTCGTTAGATAAATATGTCATTGGTCAGCAGCAAGCTAAAAAAATCTTATCCGTTGCCGTATATAATCACTATAAGCGCCTGAATGCTTCACGAGGCGTAGATGATGTTGAGTTAGCTAAAAGTAATGTGCTACTAATTGGACCAACAGGTTCAGGAAAAACATTATTAGCTGAAACATTAGCGCGTATGCTAAATGTCCCCTTTACAATCGCCGATGCGACAACCTTAACCGAGGCAGGTTATGTTGGTGAAGATGTTGAAAATATTATCCAAAAAATTCTACAAAAATGTGATTTCGATGTTGAAAAAGCAGAAAGTGGTATAGTTTACATTGATGAGATAGATAAAATTTCACGTAAATCAGATAACCCTTCATTAACCCGAGATGTATCAGGTGAAGGTGTGCAGCAAGCACTGTTGAAATTGATTGAAGGAACCGTTGCTTCAGTGCCTCCTCAAGGCGGACGGAAGCACCCGCAGCAAGAATTTCTACAAGTTGACACGGCAAACATTTTATTTATTGTTGGTGGTGCATTTGCTGGTTTAGATAAAGTTATTAAGGACCGCTCACAAAAAAATGTTGGTATTGGTTTTTCAGCTGAGGTGATTGGCGAAAGTGATGAGTTGGAAGTTGGTGATGTGTTGCAAAGCGTTGAGCCAGAGGATCTTGTTAAATATGGTTTGATACCAGAGTTCGTTGGTAGGCTACCTGTTGTAGCGACCCTTGAAGAATTAGATGAGGACGCACTAATAGAAATATTAAGTGAGCCTAAAAACGCATTAACTAAACAATATAAAAGACTTTTCGAAATGGAAGGTGTTGAATTGGAGTTTAGGGAAGAAGCATTAAGAGAAGTTGCGAAAAAAGCAATGGCTCGCAAAACAGGCGCTCGCGGTTTAAGAACGATTCTTGAAAATGTATTACTTGATACGATGTATGACCTGCCTTCATTGGAAAACGTATGTAAGGTGGTTATTGATGAAAAAGTTATTCGTCAAGAATCAGACCCTATGTTCATTTATGAAAATGAGCAAAAGTTAGCTTCATCAGAATAAAAGAAGTTTAAACTCAAAAAAAGGCGCTTTAAGCGCCTTTTTTTATATTTAATAACTTGAAAATAGCACTTCGTGCCCTAATATAGTTATTAACTCCTACTTATCTTTTAAGGTGCTCATCAAATGAATGACGAACAAAATTTAACAAACCTACCTATTCTTCCACTTCGAGACGTGGTTGTTTATCCAAATATGGTTATTCCGCTTTTTGTTGGCCGTGAGCGATCTATTCAGGCTATTGACTTAGCAATGGAAGATAACAAAAAGATCGTTTTAGTTGCACAAAAGAATGCTGATAACGATGACCCTAAAGAGACAGACCTTTATGAGGTAGGTACTCTAGCTACTATTTTACAACTGCTTAAACTACCTGATGGAACTGTCAAAGTATTGGTTGAAGGAGAAAAGCGAGTCAAAATTGCTAAGATTAGTGCGACTGACAAGTTGTTTTCTGCTGATGTTGATTTACTCGAAGATGACTTGGATCTTGAAGAAAAAGAAATGGATGTCCTGATAAGAACAGTGACTTCTGCTTTTGAAAGTTACGTTAAATTAAATAAAAAAGTACCGCCGGAGGTTCTTACATCGTTATCAGGTATTGAAGACTCTGGACGGCTTGCAGATACCATGTCAGCCCATATGGTGTTAAAGGTTGAAGAAAAACAAAAAATCTTAGAAACAAATAATCTACGTGAACGCCTTGAGCATTTAATGCTGTTAATGGAAGGCGAAGTTGATATTCTTGAAATGGAAAAACAAATTCGTAGCCGTGTTAAGCAACAAATGGAAAAAAATCAGCGCGAATACTATTTAAGCGAGCAGATGAAAGCCATTCAAAATGAATTAGGCGATATGGATGAAGGCTCAAATGAAATAGAGGAGCTTGAAAAGAAAATCTCTGATGCGGGCATGTCGAAAGAGGCGAATGAAAAAGCCGCGTCCGAGCTTAATAAATTAAAAATGATGTCGCCGATGTCTGCTGAAGCAAGCGTGATAAGGAATTACATTGATTGTATGGTGAGTGTTCCTTGGAAAAAACGTACACGTATTAGGCATGATCTAGCGGCGGCTCAAAAGGTCTTAGATGCCGATCATTACGGTTTAGATAAAGTTAAAGAGCGGATTTTAGAATACTTGGCTGTTCAACAACGTGTGAAAAACATGAAAGGGCCTATTCTTTGTCTAGTAGGGCCTCCTGGTGTTGGTAAAACATCACTGGGTCAATCAATCGCCCGAGCAACCAATCGTAAGTTTGTGCGTATGTCATTAGGCGGAGTACGTGATGAGGCGGAAATAAGAGGGCATAGACGTACATACATTGGCTCTATGCCTGGAAAGATATTACAAAATTTATCTAAAGTTGAAACCAGGAACCCTTTGTTTTTGCTCGATGAAATCGACAAAATGGCAATGGATTTTAGAGGTGATCCTGCGTCAGCTTTGTTGGAAGTATTAGACCCTGAGCAAAACAATACATTTAATGATCATTATTTAGAAGTGGACTTTGATCTATCTGAGGTGATGTTTGTTGCTACGGCCAATAGTATGAATATTCCTGGACCGTTGTTAGACCGCATGGAAGTAATTAACCTGGCGGGCTATACAGAAGATGAAAAAATTAATATCACTGAAAACTATTTAATTAAAAAACAACTTAAAAATAATGGTTTGAAAGAGACTGAATTGCACATAAGTCAATCAGCGATCAGGGATACGGTTCGCTATTATACCCGTGAGGCGGGCGTGAGAAATATTGATCGGGAAATGTCTAAAATTTGTCGTAAGGTAGTTCGCGATATTCTTTTGAGTAAGCCGAAGAAAAAAATTAATGTCACATCAAGAAATCTTAATAAGTACCTAGGTGTTAAACGTTTTGACTTTGGTAAGGCTGAGGAAAACAATCAAATCGGTCAGGTCACCGGCTTGGCATGGACAGAAGTTGGTGGAGAGCTATTAACGATTGAGTCAGCTATCACTGAAGGTAAAGGCAAATTGACCTTAACAGGTAAGTTAGGTGACGTGATGCAAGAATCAATACAAGCAGCCTTAACCGTTGTAAGAAGCCGCTCTGCTACCCTAGGGCTTAAGCCTGATTTCTATCAAAGTAATGATATCCATGTGCACGTGCCTGAAGGAGCGACCCCTAAAGATGGTCCTAGTGCGGGTGTTGGTATGTGTACTGCTTTAGTCTCTTCTTTGACGGGAATCCCTGTTTTGGCAGATGTCGCTATGACGGGCGAAATTACTCTGCGTGGAGAAGTGTTACCGATTGGTGGATTGAAAGAAAAACTGTTGGCGGCTCTGCGCGGTGGCATAACGACCGTTATTATTCCGCATCAAAATGAGAAAGATTTGGTTGAAATGCCTGCGAACATTAAACAAGGTCTCAAGATTATTCCTGTTCGTTGGATTGACGAGGTGTTTGATGTTGCGTTAGAGAAATCACCTACTCCTTTAAAGGCTGGTGAGAAATTATCTAAAGCAGATGAAAAAAAGAAACAATCAGTAAAAAATAAAACAATAACAGCGCATTAAGGCAGATAGTTAAAATTTGCTTGAGACATGCAATGTTTCTTTTTCTTGATTTTAAAATTAAAAAAGGCCTTAAAAGCCTTATGCTGCTTGACACTCATAGGGGTTAAAGGATATAAATTCATACTGTTGAGTTAATAGCAGAGCGGATATAAACAGTTATCAACGCCAACAGCTAAAAAACTAACTTTTTTAATATTTTTTAAATAATCCTATTGGGGGAAATACATGAATAAATCGGACCTTATTAACGCAATTGCAGAAGAATCAGGACTTACTAAAGCAGATGCAGGACGGGCACTTGATGCGACTATTACATCAGTCGGTAATGCGCTTAAAGGCGGTGACTCTATCTCACTAATTGGCTTCGGAACTTTCTCTGTAAAAGAGCGTTCTGCACGTACAGGCCGTAATCCACAAACAGGTGAAACGATCCAAATTAAAGCCTCTAAAATACCTTCATTTAAAGCTGGCAAAACTTTAAAGGACTCTGTAAACTAGCGTCTTTTCCAAGTTAGGGTGCTTAGCTCAGCTGGGAGAGCGTCGCCCTTACAAGGCGAATGTCGGGGGTTCGATCCCCTCAGCACCCACCAAATAGGAGTGGTAGTTCAGTTGGTTAGAATACCGGCCTGTCACGCCGGGGGTCGCGGGTTCGAGTCCCGTCCACTCCGCCAAAACAACCCTAAGGCCGTTATGGTCTTAGGGTTTTTTTTTGAAAATTTTATGTAGGTTATATATATGTTAGATAGATTGAGAGTACATGTGAAAGGTTGGTTAGGCGTTGTTATTCTGATAATGATATCGATACCATTTGCTTTATTTGGTTTGCAAAATTACACCAGTGGAGGGTCTGAAACACCGATAGCTGAAGTAGGGGAGTATAAGATTTATCAAGCTGAGCTAAATAATGCGTATCAAAACCGTGTGGCTCAATTGAAAGAACAATATGGCGAACAGTACTCAGCTGATTTGTTCAGTGAAGAAGCTCTACGACAAGAGTCATTAAATCGGTTGGTTCAAGACCAATTAGTGCTTCAAACGGTTGCTGATGATGGATATGTTGCTTCAGATAAAGCCGTTCTTGATATTATTTCCAAATTAGATGCCTTTCAGAAAGATGGGCAATTTGATAAAGCTACTTATGAGCAGCTTTTGCAAGCCAGGGGTTTAACTACGGCAAGTTTCGTAGAAAATGTACGGTCAGGTATTACACGAGAGCAATTTTTAAACTCAATTGTAGGGACCACTTTAATTGATGACAGCGAAATAGAAGAGTTTTATCGCCTGACAAATCAAACAAGAGATATCAAATACCTATCGCTTCCGATCACTTCTGCAATAACAGGTTTAACGGTGACTGAAGAAGAGGTTGAAGCAAATTATGCTGAAAATGAGCATTTATATAAGACGCCTGAAGAAGCATCTATTGATTATGTTGAATTAAGCTTAGCGAAGCTTATGTTGGAGGTTGAACCAACAGAGGAAGAGTTGCTGGCCTTTTATGAAAGTGAGCAGCAATCATATTCAGTGGCCGGTCACCGTAGAGCAAGTCATATTCTTTTTGAAGCGCCTATAGGTACACCGGAAGTTGATTCTGAGGAAAAAAGAGCGCAAGCTGAGTTGGTTTTAACTAGGCTTAAGCAGGGAGAGAGCTTTACGACATTAGCGAAAGAGTTCTCTGATGATATAGGTTCCGCCAAAATAGGTGGCGACCTAGGCATCATCACTGACGGTATGATGGGTGATGAGTTTGAAACGGCTCTCGCGTCACTTAAAGAAGGTGAGGTGAGTGAGGTAACTCAAACTGCCTATGGTTTTCAAATTATAAAATTAACCTCAAAAGAGTCCGATAAGGTTCAGCCTTATGAAGCGGTTAAGGATAAAGTGAGCGAGCTTTTTAGAACTAATATTGCTAGTGAAAAGTTTTATCAAGTAGCGGAACGTTTAGCCGAGCTAAGTTTTGAAAACCCAGACTCATTAGACCCTTTAGTAGAAGAATTGGGGCTGACTATTAAACTCCAAGCAGGGGTAACGCAAACTAACGGGGAGGGTGTATCGGCATCTAATAAAGTACGTCGGGCGATATTCAATGAAGATGTATTAGCGGGTAACAATAGTGATGTTGTTGAACTGGATTCAGAACACCTGGTAGTTTTACGTATTAACCAATATAAACCGGAAGAAGTTAAGCCACTAGATAGCGTGAAAGATAGGGTTGAACTGGCTGTTAAAACAGGTAAGGCTATTGAGTTACTTAATAAAAAAGGTAGCGATTTTCTAGCTAAGGTTCAGTCTGGTTTTCCTATTGATGATTTGGCCTCACAAGACGGGGTGACTTTGCAAGACATCGGCCCGGTAACAAGAAATGATAAAACCGTTTCAGCTAATTTATTAAGGGAGGCATTTAGTATGTCTCACCCAACAGCTGATAAACCATCCTTCAAGTTAACGACACTGGAAAATGGTGATGTTGCACTGATTGAGTTGAGTAAAATCACCGATGGCGATAAGGCGGATATTACTGAGGCGTCACGGGAATCCTTTAGAGAGTTTTTGGCCCGTTTAACGGGTGAAGTAACTCTAGCGGCATCACTGGCAAACTTAGGCGTTGATGCTGATGTGGTTTATTCAAATAAGGCTGAATAAGTGAAACTCCACTGGCAAATTTTTATCGCCATTGGCTTGGCCATTGTTGCTGGTATAGCAACAGGTGAAAGCGCGGGTGTAGGTACGTTTTTATTTTACGATGTGTATGTATTTTTAGGGACGCTATTTTTAAATGCGTTAAAAATGCTGATTGTACCGCTTATTTTATCGTCCATTATTTGCGGTATTGCTAATATGGGTAACCTTGGCGGCTTAGGCCGTTTAGGTGGTAAGACGATAACGTACTACCTTTCAACGAGTGTTGTAGCTATTCTTATTGGGCTTGTATTGGTTAATATCATCGAGCCTGGCATTATTGACGGGGAACCGGTCCGTGATCGGGTCGGTTTGACCGAAGATATCAGTGATATTGCATCAAAAATAGAAGGAAAGGGCGCCGGTGATATAACGGGTGTATTTCTGCGAATGGTACCCACCAATATCGTTGCGGCGGCGGCAAATGGTCAAATGCTTGGCTTGATATTTTTTGGTTTACTGTTTGGTTATTTTATGACCCAGGTGGTAGAGCAAAGGAAGGCAGTGTTACTGACATTTTGGAATGCGGTTCTTGATGTCATGATGAAAATGACTGACTGGGTGATGAAGTTTGCACCCATTGGCGTGTTCGGATTAGTGGCTAAAGTAGTTGCCTCAACAGGCTTGGCAGCATTTTTGCCATTAGCCTACTTTTTCTTCACCGTCATTATTGCTTTAGCGTTGCATATGTTCGGCGTAATGCCTTTGGCGTTGAAATACCTTGGTCGAGTAAAGCCACTGCGTCACTTCAAAGCGATGACACCTGCCTTGTTAACCTCGTTTTCAACCAGTTCATCATCCGCCACATTACCTATTACCTTAGAATGTGTTGAAAAAAATGCGGGGGTATCCAACCGAACCAGTAGTTTCGTATTACCACTGGGCGCTACTATTAATATGGATGGTACTGCTTTATATGAATGTGTGGCGGCAATGTTTATTGCTCAAGCCTACGGCTTAGATTTGGGTTTTTCTGAACAATTTCTTATCGTTATTACAGCATTGGTTACGTCCATTGGAGTTGCTGGTATTCCTGCCGCTAGCCTAGTTGCAATTAGTATTATTTTAGTAACTATCGGCTTGCCATTGGAAGGGATTGGATTGATCCTAGCCGTTGACCGTGTGTTAGATATGTGCAGAACCAGTGTTAATGTATTTAGTGATTCATGCGGCGCCGTTATTATTGCGCGCAGTGAAGGTGAAAAGCAGGTCTTACGTTAAGATTAGTTATGGTGAAATAATCCAGTGATTAAATGGTTTAAGGCGGCAACCCATCTATTTATTCTCTTGCTTATGGCCGCCTGTACGGACAGAGCGTTGAATAACCCTTACGTTGAAGGAGAGGGGGAAGAGAAGGTTATTTACTCATCTTTTTCTGAGCGCCCTAAGCACTTAGATCCAGCAAAAGCATACAGCTCGAACGAGTATGCGATTATTGCTCAAATTTATGAACCGTTATTTCAATACCATTATTTAAAACGCCCCTACCAATTAGAACCTTTATTAGCTGCGGCTATGCCGACGGTAAGCTATTTTGATAAACACAACAACCCGTTACCTAACACCGCACCTGATGTAGATATAGCTTATAGCGAATACCTACTAAGCATAAAGGCAGGAACTAAATTTCAGCCTCATCCAAGTTTCAATATAAAGCGACATGATGACTTACCAAGCGATTGGGATGCTGTTTCAATCTATGATTTACCGTTAGGGACGCGGGAGTTAATAGCCGATGACTTTATCTACCAGATAAAACGCCTAGCGGATCCTGCTACACAATCACCAATAGCCGGTTTGATGGCTAATTATATTATTGGTTTTAATGACTTTTCAAAGAAACAAACAGCGTTAAAACGGCAATTCCCCACCTTGCGTAAGGCTCAACGCCTGCAATCAGAAAAAATGTTTGGTGTGAAAAAAATTGATGATCATCACTTCAGTATACGGGTTAAGGGTAAATATCCTCAGTTTATAAATTGGCTGGCGATGCCATTTTTTGCACCGATGCCATGGGAAGCCGATGAGTTTTACTCGAACCCATTATTGGCATCAAAAAACATCAGTTTGGATTGGTACCCAGTGGGTACAGGGCCGTATTTCTTAGCAGAAAATAACCCAAATAGGCGCATGGTTTTATTAAAAAATCAAAACTTTCATGATGAATACTATCCCATAGAGGGTGATCAGGCTGCTAGCGCACAAGGTTTATTAAAAGATGCAGGCAAAAAACTGCCATTAACAGATAAAGTGATTTTTTCTTTAGAAAAAGAAAGTATTCCCTACTGGAATAAATTTCTACAAGGGTATTACGATGCCTCGGGGATTAGTTCTGACAGTTTTGATCAAGCAGTTAGTTTTTCAGCTGACGGCGATATTGGTTTGACTACAAATATGATTGAACGCGGTATCGGATTACAAACAGCGGTAACAACATCCAGTTATTATTTTGGTTTTAATATGTTGAATGAGGTTGTGGGCGGGTATTCGGATAAAGCAAAAAAACTGCGTCAAGCCATTTCAATTGTGATGGATTACGAGGAATATATTTCCATTTTTCAAAATGGTCGAGGTGTTCCTGCACAAGGTATTATTCCGCCTGGCATTTTTGGCTACATTGAAGGTGAATTAGGTATTAATCCAGTAGTTTATACATGGGACGAAGGGTTAGTTAGGCGGCCGATAGGTCAAGCGAAGAGATTATTGGCCGAGGCTGGCTATCAAAAAGGTATTGACCCGGCGACGGGGAAGCCCCTGGTATTGTATTTTGATACGATGGACAGTGGCCCTGATAGTAAGTCTCGACTCAATTGGTTACGTAAGCAATTTAATAAGATAAACATACAGTTAGTCATTAGAGGGACGGATTACAACCGTTTTCAAGAAAAGATGCGCTCAGGTAGTGCACAAATGTTTATGTGGGGTTGGAATGCTGATTACCCAGATCCAGAAAATTTCTTGTTTTTACTTTATGGAAAAAATGCAAAGTCGATTTACGGTGGAGAGAATGCGGCTAATTACCAAAATGTACAATTTGATGCTTTATTCGAGCAAATGAGCACAATGGCTAACACACCTGAGCGACAGCTCATTATTAGTAAAATGGTCGCTATTGCACAACAAGATGCACCTTGGTTATGGGGATTTCACCCGAAGGCTTTTTCGTTACACCATGGGTGGTACAAAAACGCCTACCCCAATTTAATGGCTAACAATAAAACCAAGTACATTAATATAGACCCTAAGTTACGTCAGATATACCAAAATAAGTGGAATAAGCCTACGTATTGGCCTTTATTGCTGGCGATGTTGATAGCCGCGTGCTTATTATTGCCGGCATATATCATTTACCGCCGAATAGAACGTGCAACAGCGTTATGATTAATTACATTATTAGACGTTTGTTTTATGTGGTACCCGTGCTGCTAGGCGTTAATATACTCACGTTCGTGTTATTTTTTGTTGTTAATACACCTGATGATATGGCGCGTATGCAATTAGGTGATAAGCACGTTACTCAAGAAGCAGTAGACAATTGGAAACAACAACGTGGTTATCACTTACCCTTATTGTGGAATGAGCAAGAAGAGGGGCTGCAAAAAGCATCTAACACTATTTTCTTTAAGAAGTCCGTTGGCCTGTTCGTCTTTGATTTGGGTATATCTGATAATGGGCGGGATATTGTTGCAGATATTACGCAACGCATGTGGCCGAGCTTAGCGATAGCGATTCCCTCATTAATATTTGGTGTGTTGGCGAATATTACTTTTGCCTTATTATTAATTTTTTATCGAAGCAGTGTTTTAGAGTTTGCTGGTTTATTTTTATGTATTACGTTGATGTCTATCTCAGGGCTTTTTTATATTATTGCAGGGCAGTACTTTATTGGGAAATTATTAGCGTTAACCCCCATTTCTGGTTATGCGCCAGGCATAGATGCGTTCAAATTTATTCTTTTACCCGTTTTTATTGGAGTGGTCGGAGGTTTAGGTTCAGGCGCGCGTTGGTATAGAACGTTGTTTTTAGAAGAGGCTGCGAAAGATTACGTTAGAACAGCAAAAGCTAAGGGATTATCTGACCTTCAAGTATTGTTCAGACATGTTTTAAAAAATACCATGATTCCCATATTAACGGGTATCGTCGTGATCCTGCCATTATTGTTTATGGGAAGCCTGATTACCGAGTCATTTTTTGGTATACCAGGCTTAGGTAGCTACACCATTGATGCGATTAGTAGCCAAGATTTTGCGATTGTACGATCAATGGTATTCCTAGGATCATTTTTGTACATTATTGGCCTGTTAATGACTGATATTTCATATACCTTGGTTGATCCAAGGGTCAGGCTGGATTGATGTTGACGTTGCTGTGGACAGATATCGCAATTTTTGGCCTTGTTATAGGTGCAGTTGTCGCCGTTTGGCGATCTAGTAAAAAAGAACACCTACGCCGGCCTTGGGCAAAAATATTTAATAATAGGATGGGTGTCGTTTCCTTAACTATTGTATTGTTCTTTTTATTGGTAGGGGTATTGGATTCTGTACGTCTCCAGCATTATGAGAAATTACCAGATGGTGACTATAGCGAACACGCAAAGGCATTAAGTGTACTGGATATTATATTAACCCCAATCCGATTACAGGTTGAAAAAACATACTCTGAACCCTTTGCACATACAGCTTATGCTAAAGAAATGAATGTTGATGAGGCTGGTGTAACTCAGTGGCTTTATCCGCGTTTACTTTATGGTGGTGCTCATTTAAATAACCCTAAATCAGATAAGCAAGCCGATATACTTTTAAAAATAGGGAAAGGTTTAGCTCACGGCTTATTAGCCTGGTTAGGATTCATTTTTCTACTAAGGTTAACGAAAAGGAACTTATTTAAAACCAAGCTAAAGGGGGTTAACAGTGGCTTGTTAACTTTATTGGTTATTTTTTGTGTGGTGGGAATGATTGCATCATTGGGTTCTTTCTATCATATTTTGGGGACAGATAAAGTAGGTGAAGATGTTCTTTATCAAGCCATAAAAAGTATCAGAACGGGCTTAGTGATTGGTGGGCTCACCACGATAGTGATGCTGCCGATTGCCATTGGACTAGGTTTGATGGCTGGTTTTTTTCGTGGTTGGGTCGACGATGTTATTCAATATTTATATACCACGTTGAGTTCAATCCCTGGTGTGTTGCTGATTGCTGCTGCGATATTAATGGCGCAAGTCTATATGGCTAATAATCCAGCGTTATTCACAACGCTCGAAGACCGTGCCGATATGCGTTTATTATTGTTATGTTTTATTCTAGGCATTACCAGTTGGACGGGGCTATGCCGATTATTGCGTGCTGAAACGTTAAAAATACGAGAAATGGATTATGTGGTCGCCGCTTGTGCTTTAGGTGTTGGCCGATTTCAACTTCTAAAACGCCACGTGTTACCAAATGTCATGCACTTAGTGATGATAACAATCGTGTTGGATTTTAGCGGTTTAGTACTGGCTGAGGCTGTCTTATCGTATATTAATATTGGTGTTGACCCTTCAACCTATAGTTGGGGAAACATGATCAACACCTCACGGCTAGAAATGGCGCGTGAACCGATTGTATGGTGGTCTTTAACGGCAGCCTTTGTTTTTATGTTTACCTTGGTATTAGCAGCCAACTTATTTGCGGATGCTGTTCGTGATGCTTTTGACCCAAGATATATAGAATAAACTAGATTATATAAACTACATAACCTATTGATAAATGAATAAATATATTTTACATAAAGAGCTTTTGACGAATAAAGAGCTTGATTTTGTTAGAGCTGAATTTGGTACCAATGCTGACAATAAAGGTTATTTTTATAGCCTTCAAACGGCTAACGATATTGAACTACCATTACTTCGTGAGCAACTGGGTTGTGATGTGAGCAAACTCAGTGAGCAGTTTAACGGGGAACAGGTTCGTCTGCTCGTTACCGATATGGATTCAACGTTAATCTCAATTGAATGTATTGATGAAATAGCTGATATGTTGGGCATAAAACCACAAGTATCTGCTATTACCGAAGCGGCTATGCGCGGTGAATTGGATTTTGAAGAATCGTTAACTCAACGGGTTGCGTTATTAAAAGGCTTGCCAATTGACAAACTACAACGTGTTTATGATGAGCGATTGAAGTTGAACCCAGGTGCTGAAGAATTAATAAGTTACTTAAAGAAAGCTAACATCAAATTAGCGCTTGTTTCGGGCGGCTTTACCTTTTTTACCGACAAGCTAAAGGAACGGTTAGGTCTGGATTATACCTTGGCTAACACATTAGGTATCGAGAAGGGTTGTTTAACAGGCAAGGTAAGCGGGAATATTATAGGGGCACAAGCGAAAGCAGACTTGCTGTCTAGCTTATCAGCAGAGTTACAGATAGAACCACATCAAGTGATGGCGATGGGTGATGGTGCCAATGACTTACTAATGATGGATATCGCCGGGTTGAGTGTGGCCTATCATGCAAAACCAACCGTACAAGCACGAACCGATATTCAAATAAATGTTGGCGGCTTAGATACAGTTATTGATCTATTAAAAGCTTAGCAATGCCAGTTCCCTTACTGTCTGTTCAAGGACTAAAAACTCAATTTAATCAACCATCTGAAACGATAAAAGCGGTTGATGGAATAAGCTTTGATATTGCAGAGGGTGAGGCATTTGCGTTAGTTGGTGAGTCAGGTTGTGGTAAATCCATATCGGCGTTGTCGGTGCTCAGATTATTGCCAAATAATGCTCAGATTACAGCTGGAAAAGTGATTTATCGTGGGTCAGATTTATTACGTATGCCAGAAAAAAATATGCGAGAAATACGTGGCGTACGCATATCGATGATTTTCCAAGACCCCATGACATCACTGAATCCGGTCATGACCATTGGAGAACAAATAGCTGAAGCAGTTTTAACACATAAAAAAAGCTCGGCCAGTGAAATTAGGAAAAGAGTCATCAGTCTCATTCAGCAAGTTGGAATATCTGACCCAGAAGAGCGTTATTCAACCTTTCCTCATCAATTATCAGGTGGCATGAGACAACGCGTGATGATCGCAATAGCATTAGCGAATGAGCCAGACTTGTTGATTGCCGATGAACCAACGACAGCCCTCGATGTGACGATTCAGTCTCAAATTTTACAGCTATTAAAGGACCTTCAGCGTCAAATGGGCATGTCGTTATGGATCATTACACACGATTTAGGCATCGTTGCAGATATAGCAGACAAAGTCGCTGTAATGTACGCAGGACAATTAGTTGAAGTGGCGTCTCGTGACGATTTTTTTAAAAAGCCGTTGCATCCATATAGTCGGCGATTATTCGATGCCTTACCTGACCTACATAAACGTAAAGAATTATTGGTGACGTTGACGGGCGCTGTACCTAAATTGTCGGGCTCGTTTGTTGGCTGTCGTTTCGCCGAACGTTGTGATTATAAAGAGCACTCTTGTACTGAATTACCTGAGCTTGGGTGGGCAATATTTTCTAACGATCATCATGTTAGGTGTGTAAGAGTAGACAAACTTGAATTGATAGAAAAGTCAGGAAATATACTGGTTGAAGGAACAAGTGAGCTTGATGATGACTCGCCGTTGATTGTCAAAGGTTTAAAAGTTTACTTCCCAATAAAAAAAGGTTTATTAAAACGCACGGTCGGGCAGGTTAAGGCGGTGGATGATGTAAGTTTTGAGTTACCTGCTGGTACCACGACTGCACTTGTAGGTGAGTCGGGCTGTGGTAAGACAACGTTAGGAAAAGCTTTGTTACAATTATTACCCATCACAGAAGGTGATGTTGAATATAAAGGTCAAAACCTAGCAACGTTATCTGAACAGGCATTCAAACAATATCGAGAGCAATTACAAATTATTTTTCAAGACCCATTTTCCTCCATGAACCCCAGAATGTTAGTAGGGGATATTTTAGAAGAGGGGATTAGAGCCCTACGGTCGGACCTAACCGATGCCGACATCGAGCATCAATGCGACACATTACTAGAGAAAGTTGGGCTAAATTCAGACGTTAGATTGCGCTACCCTCATGAGTTCTCTGGTGGGCAGCGTCAGCGGCTTTGTATCGCACGTGCATTAGCCGTCAACCCCTCTATTATTGTTTGCGACGAGCCAACGAGCGCGTTAGATGTGTCGGTTCAAGCACAGGTTCTAAATTTATTAAAAAAGTTGCAAAATGAGCAAGGGCTTAGCTATTTATTTATTACACATGACCTATCAGTCGTCGCTTATTTGGCAGATACGGTAGCGGTTATGTATTTAGGTCGAATTGTTGAATACGGTACAGTTGATGATGTACTTAATAACCCTGCACATCCTTATACCAAGGCGTTGATAGAAGCAGTACCTACATGGGATGCTAGCCTAGAAAAAACGGTCGTTAAATTGCCCGATAATATGCCTTCTCCCTCTAACCCACCTGATGGCTGCCACTTTCATACTCGATGCGAACATGTCATGCCAGACTGTCGGCAGATTAAACCAAGAGATGTTAATTTAAGCAGTAGTCATAAAGTCGCTTGTTTATTGTTTACGCCTAACGATGATTAGCCATTACTAATAGTAGTAGCATTTAATAACAGGGTGCAGCTTTGATGTGGATTTAGGTTCTGGTTACATCAACAATGATTTTTAATTTTTGGCCCGGTTTTAAGTACTTCTTATTCAAGGTATTCCAGCGTTTAAGGTCGTTAATGCTGACGTTGAATTTTTTAGAAATTAAATATAAAGAATCACCCTGTCGAACGGTATAGCGGACAGTTTGATTTTTATCAGCAGACGTTAAGCGAGTAGTAGAATTTGGGTTTGATTGAGTGTTACTCCAAATAACCAACTTTTGCCCCACTTTTAACGTATCTCCAGGCGCCATTGCGTTCCACCTTGCTAAGCGTTGAACGTCAACCTTATGTTTTTTTGCGATACGCCAGAACGAATCGCCAGCCTTAACGCGATGCTCAGTTTTGTAGCCCTTACGAGATGTGTTAACAATGTTATTTTTACGCATCTTAGCGCTGCTAGCATAGAGCGTATCGTTATAATTTGCTGTCGGTATTAATAGGTGTTTTCCAGCTCTTATTAGGTGGTTCTTAATAGGGTTGGCTTGCTTTATTTGTTTGATGGTCGTGCGATATTGTTTAGCTATTTGCCCTAATGACTCACCACTTTTTACTTTATGACGTACCCATTTTAGGCGTTGAGAGTCGGGTAAAGCAGCTAGCCTAGTTTTAAAGCTCGCTGACTTAGATGTTGGAATTAATAAGTAATGGGGGCCATTTGGGTTCGTTGCCCACTGGTTAAAAGCAGGGTTCAGAACATACAGCTCTTCAATGCTAATGTCGGCAAGCTCAGCTGCGCGGGCAAGATCAATTTGTTTTTTGGTATCGACACGCTCAAAAAAAGCTTTGTTTGGGATATCTATCAGGGTTACATTGTATTTTTCTGCATTAGCTAAAATACTCGCTATTGCGATTAATTTCGGAACGTAATGCTTAGTTTCCTTGCGCAGGTCGAGCGCCCAATAATCAGTTTCTCGCCCTAGGCGTTTGTTCTTTCTAATGGCAGACGATATTGTTCCGCCGCCAGCGTTATAACCGGCTAACGCAAGAAACCAGTCATTGTTAAAACGTTTCGACAGCTTTGTAAGATAGCTTAATGCGGCATCTGTTGAAGCGTATACATCGCGTCGTCCGTCATGCCACCACGTTTGCTCTAAACCGAAGGCTTCTCCTGTTGACGGAATAAATTGCCATAACCCCGCGGCTCTTCCATGCGAATAAGCGAAAGGTCGGTAGGCGCTTTCAACAACGGGTAGTAACGCGAGCTCACCGGGGATGTTGCGCTTTTCAATTTCATTAACAATATGGAAAAGGTAAGGCGTTGCATTCTTTTGAATTCGGAGAAGGTAGTCTGGGTGTTTGCTATACCAATCTATTTCAGCTTGAACACGTTTATTATCAACAGCGGGCAATTTGTATAATGAAAATAACCGTTGCCATAAATTGTCTGTTGAAACAGGCGCTACCGTAGGCGCTTTGCTTATTTTATTTTCACCGCGAACAGCCGCTTGGGTAATCGGATTAGCAGGGGGAGTGAGCTTAGTTATGTTAGGCGGTCTAAGCGATGACGATGAGCATGAAATGAGTGCTGAAAAGCTTGCAAATAAAAAGAACCTTATCATTTTATTTGTGATTAAATATTGCATTATGTCGAGTGGGTAAAGAAGTCATTTAGTATTCTAATTATAGATTGTTTAAGCAATGGCAGATAAAAAAAACTCATTTATAGATCACTCAGTTGAGCTTCGGCATTGGTTTAATACGCCGATTGGGCAAGCCTTTCGGCAGGCGGAATCTGCTCTATTGAGTCAAAAGCTGAGTGAAAATTTTCGTGCGGAGGTTTTGCAACTTGATTTTATAGGTTGGGAAGAAGAGTTTCATGAAGCAATGCGTTTCGCGCATTACACAATTTTAGATCATGATACGACTGATTTAACAAAATATACGCGTGTTGTTGCTGAGGCGGATAGCTTGCCGATCGATACGCATAGCGTTGATATTGTGATTATGCCTCATACCTTAGAGTTTGATGAAAATCCACATCAAGTTTTGCGAGAGGTTAACAGGGTTTTAAAACCAGAAGGTATTGTTTTATTGATGGGTTTCAATCCGTGGGCCTTTTGGCATTTACCTAGGTTTCTACCGACGGCTAAAAGAAAAACGCCTTGGAATGGTCGTTTTATCAGTCGCTATAGGGTGCTTGATTGGTTAAAACTCCTCAATTTTGAGATTGAAGTGAGTCAAGGGTGTTGTTTGTTTCCACTTTTTAAAAAAGATAAACCAATAAAGTTACCAAAAACCTTTAGAAAGGTACTCGCTTGTATACCCTTTGTACCGGCGGCATATTTTGTAATGGGTGTTAAGCGTGTATCAGGTGGCACGTCTGTTTTTCACTTACAAAATTTAAAGAACCGATTTATTTCACCTCTAACAGAACCAGCGACAAAGACGATACATGTTGAAAAAAAAGGTGCAGATCTACACTGACGGCGCATGCCGTGGAAACCCAGGCATAGGTGGTTGGGGTGCCAGTTTAAGCTATAACGGTACGCATAAAGAAATTTATGGTGGCGCACTAGACACAACTAATAACCGAATGGAATTAACGGCCGTTATTGAGGCACTTAAAGCGTTGAAAGAACCTAGTGATTTAACGATTAATAGTGATTCTAAATATGTGTTAAGCGGCATTAATGAATGGATGCCTAACTGGAAAAAAAGAAACTGGAAGACGGCGAATCGGAAACCAGTCAAAAATGTTGATTTATGGCAACAGCTTGATGCGCAGATTCAACCCCATACGATTAAGTGGGTATGGGTTAAAGGGCATAGTGGAAACGCCGGTAACGATCGAGCAGATGAATTAGCCAATATGGGTATAGATTCTCTATGAGACAGATTATTTTAGATACGGAAACAACGGGTCTTGAACCTAAGCAAGGGCACCGAATTATTGAGATTGGTTGTGTCGAGTTGATCAATAGACGGCTTACAGGTAATAACTTTCATTATTATTTGAACCCACAACGTGAAATTGACGAAGGAGCCGTTGAAGTTCATGGCTTAACAACAGAATTTTTAGCTGATAAGCCTTTGTATGAAGAGGTTGCAGAGGAATTATTTGATTATCTAGAAGGTGCAGAAGTGGTGATTCACAATGCTGCATTTGATGTTGGGTTTATTAATCATGAGTATCGATTAATGGGGTCTCCTCATACAGATATGGGGTCATGGTGTGAGATAACTGACTCTCTCCACATGGCGAGAAAAATGTTTCCCGGTCAACGCAACAGCTTAGATGCGCTTTGTAAACGATATGAAATAGATAATAGTCAACGGACCTTACACGGCGCGTTACTTGATGCTGAAATTCTAGCAGACGTGTATTTGATGATGACCGGGGGGCAAAAATCTCTGTTTGATGATGAAAACTCTACAGATATAGAATTTAAACCCAAAGCATTTGATAAAAATCGTCCCTCTTTACCGGTCATTAAAGCGAGTAGTGAGGAGTTAGAACATCACTTTCAACGTATTGAAGCAATAAAAAAAGCCTCAGGCGGTGTGTGTGTTTGGGAGAGAGTTGATACTCAAGCGGAATAACTCATTAGGTATTTCATAAGAAATGAAAATTCGATTAACAAAGCACTAGCAACGCTTACTTTCAATCAAAGTTTTTATTGCGTCAGAGGATGACCATAAACAGACAAGGGCAGTCGGGCTTTTTGATACAAAAAACGAATTCTCGACCTGATTAGGTTTCGTTGTGAGAACACTATTCAATAACACGGTCGTCGTTAGTTTTTGCTAAAATATCGCTTTTTTAATACGTGGTAATTATAAATGACGGTTCGCACACGATTTGCTCCAAGTCCTACAGGGTATTTACACGTTGGGGGCGCAAGAACAGCTTTGTTCTCATGGTTGTACGCTAAAAAAACGAAAGGGCAGTTTGTTCTAAGAATAGAAGATACTGATCGTGAGCGCTCAACAGAGGCATCTGTCCAAGCGATTTTTGATGGTATGGAGTGGTTGGGGTTATCACACGATGAAGGGCCTTTCTTTCAAACAGATCGATTCCCACGTTATATAGAAATTATTCAGCAATTGCTTGACCAAGGTGATGCGTATCACTGTTATTGCTCAGCAGAAGAGGTCGAAGCCATGCGTGAAGAACAACGTGCAAATAAACAAAAACCACGTTACAACGGTAAATGCCGTCACCGTACAGAAGCAGTTGAGGGTGTGTCACCAGTTGTACGGTTTAAAAACCCAGAAACAGGCCTCGTTGTTTTTGATGATTTGGTGCGTGGCAAAATTTCCATTGCTAATGAAGAACTAGATGACCTTATCATTGCACGATCAGACGGCACACCCACCTACAACTTGACCGTTGTTGTTGATGATATCGATATGAATATGACACATATTATTCGTGGTGACGATCATATTAATAACACACCGCGTCAAATTAATATCATGGCCGCCTTAGGCGCAAAGACACCGCTTTTCGCACACGTACCAATGATTCTTGGCGACGATGGCGCGCGTTTATCTAAACGACATGGTGCGGTGAGTGTCATGCAATATCGTGATGAGGGCTTTCTACCTGAAGCCTTGCTGAACTACTTAGTTCGCCTAGGTTGGTCTCATGGTGATAAAGAGCTGTTTACACGCGATGAAATGATTGAGTTATTTGATATAAAAGATGTAAACAGAACCGCATCAGCATTCAATACAGAGAAATTGCTTTGGATTAATCAGCAGTACATTATGAGTAGTGACCCTCAATATTTGGTTGCGCCATTGACTGAGCAGTTAATTACACTGGGTTGTGATGTGGACAATGGCCCTTCAATCCTTGATCTTGTAAAAACGCAGCAAGAACGAGCAAAAACGTTAAAGGAAATGGCTGAAAAAAGCCTCATGTTCTATAACGATTATGACGAATTCGATGAAAAAGCAGCTAAGAAAAATTTAAAAGCCGCTGGCTTGGAACCATTAGAGTTGATGCTCGCCAAATTTGAAGCGTTAGACGATTGGTCTAAAGAACCATTACATCAAGTTATTTTAGAGACAGCCGAAACATTGGAATTAAAGCTTGGGAAAGTGGCCCAGCCTTTGCGTGTTGCATTGTCAGGAACGTCAGTTTCACCGGCATTGGATGCGACTCTGTTCTTATTGGGCAAAACGACCTGTTTGAAAAATATTAAAAAAGGAATAAATTACATAAAAAATAGAATTCTTGAGCAAGAAGGCTAGACACATAGTTCAGCATTCAGTACAATTCGCGTCCTGCCAAGAGGGGCCATAGCTCAGCTGGGAGAGCGCAACACTGGCAGTGTTGAGGTCAGCGGTTCGATCCCGCTTGGCTCCACCAATTTTTTGGTGATAAAGTGATTTAGACGATTCACTTTTGTAGTAAATAAAGACTTAGTCCCCATCGTCTAGAGGCCTAGGACACCGCCCTTTCACGGCGGTAACAGGGGTTCGAACCCCCTTGGGGACGCCATATAAAACAACCACTTACAGAAATGTGAGTGGTTTTTTTATGCCTGTACGGAACATATGCGGAACATTGTGCTGTTAATTATTTTTCCTGTAACGTGGGTAATACTTATAAAAGCGAGGGCTCTTCATTGCGGTGATTGGAAGGTTTAAATGGAATTTGCCCCCCGTTTTGTCATAAATGGTGTAAAGGCATGTCGGTAATGAGGCTTTATCCATTTCGGACATTCATGCTCTTTAGTTTCTGTGAGGAACGATCAGTAACGGTCTTAATCAAGATTAAACTGCTGGTGTTGATGCTTTGTTCAGCACGAGCTCACTGCTTAAATAGTTTCTGTGAAGCATGAGCAGTAACGACCTTAATCAAGATTAGGCATTAGTGAGATTTAACATAGTCTTGATTATATGGCGTAGCGGACAGTCAGCTTTGTCGACTGCGTATAATCCCAGATTATGTTTACACCTTGCTGATGCAAGCGCGAGTGACTAATGAGCGAACTCTCTGTGGTTGAGTGCTCGCTAGATAAAGTACTTTTTCGTTTGGGCATTTCGGTGCTAGATTTGCATTCGAGATGAAAACTCGAATCCGAAGTGGGGGTGCCTTGTACAAGGCACGGGGTAGGGGGACCCTTGCAGGCTTGGATACAAGTTTTAAAAAATTATAATAATTTTGTAAAAAAAAATATAACATTTGATGCTGAGTGGAAAAAGGCAGGGAAGGTATTTATTTTGATTAAGCAATATTGCATAAATCATCATGATGTAGGAGTTCTACATCTAGTGAGTTAGCAAGTTCTTTTGCAGATTTTGTATAAGCTGTGTTAGAAACCACTGCTGCAATATTTGCTTGAACATGACCTTTACCACTGTAAATTTCTTGGACGGCTTTATTCCCGACTGTGAATGCTAGGAATACTTCTTATCTTGAACCCAAAGAGCTCCATGAGACACGACACCTAGGATTTTTCTTTGATTTATCGCCTTCGAAAGTTTGTCCTGACTACTTTTGTACTTTTCTATATACCGTACCGCTTCAATTGGTGTGCCTAGATATGCAATCTCATCTTCGGTTAACCCAAAACTTCTTGCTTTCGTTGCAGGGTCCGCAAGCTTAACCTGTCTTACTACCTCTGCTTCTTCCTCAATAGCTTGATAAATCTCGGCTTCGTCTTTCATTGATTGCACTCGTAAAGGGATGTACAAAGATTTTGCTTTTATTTCATCTCCGTTTGCTTTTTCTAGCGCTTGGCCCCATAGCCCATTCCTTAAAGTGCCTTCTGCTAATTCTTGCACAACCTCTGAATACAGTTGCTCTTCCAAAAGCCTAGATGCTGCACTTTTACGTTTAAATTTATCAAGAAATTTCATTTAATCGTCCTTAATTCATGAATATTTGAAAATGTTATAGAAGATTATTGTATGGCACAAAGAAGCGCTCTGCAAAATCCTATGATTATACAAATTGAGAGTTCATGTTATTCTCAGTAGGTAGTTTATTAATATAGGATTAAGGATGATTTTATTAGTAGCAATTTTGCATGCAGTACCCTTGCTTTTGGTGCCTGTTTTTAGTTCAAGAATTACAACATTGAATACCGTTGCGATTATCATGAGTGTGATTGCTGTTGCATCTGGCTCTGGTCAGTATATTGCCATCGACTTGGTTGTCGTAACTGTCGGGTACTTTGTGGCGATGAGCTTTTTACCTGATTAAAGGTTTTAGAATGAAATATTCCTAAGCAGCTCTGTTTCTTTGCAGGCAAGGCTTTTTAAGTTGAATAATTTTTTATGGCTTGGGCATACCTTTTTGATAATGAATCTTAAGTAGGCTACGATGTGATCAATTACAAGGAATGTAAATGGACACAAAAAAATCATCTGACTTTATTAATAAGTTACTAGTCTTTTCTCAAAAAGCAGCGAAGCTTGGTTGGCAAGGGGCGAAGAAGGGCGCAAGCCATGTTTCTGAAACCTATCCGGAAGCTATTGATCTGTCTCTTATACACATCTCCGAGCCCACGAGACCAGAGAGGATCTCGTA
>OJHE01000052.1_pt1 | contig 90815 bp, 100 predicted proteins | sample 1595221 | NCBI WGS metagenome assembly OJHE01 (sample SAMN05416831, study PRJEB24817) | seawater metagenome | isolation source: Sea water | place: Canada:Atlantic | collected 2013-07 | reverse complement strand
ACGAGATCCTCTCTGGTCTCGTGGGCTCGGAGATGTGTATAAGAGACAGGCTCAAGAACATCCTCAATCGTAATCAGGCCCGCCACTGAACCATACTCATCGATCACAATAGCCATGTGATTTCTATTCGCTCGAAACTCATGCAACATCACATTTAAACGTTTACTCTCTGGTACAAAAATAGCAGGGCGCATGACATCTTTTACATCAAACTGTTGGTCTTCACCTGCGACGACATAACTCAACAAATCTTTTGCTAACAAGATCCCCGCAACCTGCGATGTTTCTTCATCTTGAACAGGAAACCGAGAATGGGCAGATTCAGTCACTCGTGGGCAAATATCCTCTAATGCTGCATCTCTAGGGATGAAAATAATCTGCGAACGAGGAATCATAATATCTCGAACCTGCAATTCAGACACTTGCAACACGCCCTCAATCATCGCTAAAGCATCATGCCCTAACAAGTCTCGCTTTTCAGCATCGCGCATTAACTGAACAAGATCTTCACGACCTTTTGGCTCACCCATTAACGCCTGCCCGAGCCGCTCAATCCAAGAACGGTTTTCAATTTTTTCGTTTTGCGGTTGATTCATTTTATGTCTTAACCCTCATACGGGTTGCTGATTCCTATCTGTTCCAATAATTTTATTTCTAGTGCTTCCATCACCTGCGCATCCTTTGCATTGACATGGTCGTAGCCTTGTAGATGCAGGCAGCCATGAATCACCATATGCGCCCAATGTGTCAATGGTGTTTTGCCTTGATCCGCAGCTTCACTCAAAACCACGGGCGCACAAATAACCAAATCACCCAAGGTATCATTTAATAGCGCATCGACAGGTAAACCTTCAGGTCGCTCAAATGGAAAGCTCAACACATTGGTGGGCCCTTTTTTTTGACGATAGGCCTCATTTAACTCAGCAGACTCTTGCTCACCCACCAACCTAACAACCACTTCCGCATGTTCACGTTGCTTGGTAGCAAGCTCAACCCAGTCGGTCACTATCTGTGTATCGGGTAGTTCAGAGCAGTCCGTCGCCACTTGCACATCAACCGTCATGATTGATTGTGTTTTTCATAAGCAGCAACAATCTTCTGAACAACCGGGTGCCGTACAACATCTGCACCTGAAAAATGAGTAAAGCTAATGCCCGAAATGTTTTTTAAAATCTTCGTTACCAACTTCAGCCCCGACTCCATATGACCAGGTAAATCTATCTGTGTAATATCACCTGTCACAACTACCGTAGAACCGTAGCCGATACGCGTTAGAAACATCTTTATCTGTTCGGGCGTTGTATTTTGCGCCTCATCTAAAATAATAAACGCTTCGTTAAGCGTTCTACCGCGCATAAAAGCAAGAGGCGCAATTTCAATGATATTTTTTTCAATAAGCTTTTCTACTCGCTCAACACCCAACATTTCATATAGCGCATCGTATAAAGGCCGTAAATATGGGTTAATTTTTTCACTCAAATCACCAGGTAAAAAACCTAAACGTTCTCCAGCCTCAACAGCGGGCCTTGCCAAAATAATTCTCGCCACTTTTTCTGATTGCAAGGCTTCAACGGCACAAGCTACTGCAAGATAAGTTTTACCCGTTCCCGCTGGCCCAATGCCAAAAACGATGTCGTTTTTTGAAATACTTTTGACATAAGCCTGTTGATTACCACCACGCGGCTTAATGATTTTTTTTCGTGTATGGATAACGATAGAATTTTCTTCATTGACTTGCTTGTCTACTTCCATTTTATTTTCCTGCACGAGTAGGTGCACCTTTGCTGGCGTTAATTGGTCACTTTCAGTACTTTTATATAATTCTTTCAGCGCCGCAATAGCGGCGGCTACATCTGCATCAGCACCACTCACACTAAAAAGGTTGCCACGGTTTTTTACATCAACGTGTAAACGGCGTTCGAGCTGAGTGATATGTTCATTGAATTGACCGCATAAACTCGCCAAACGTTTGTTATTAGCAGGCTCTAAGCTAATATCCAATGTTTTATTTTGACTATTCAATTTAAGAAACTGAGCGCCTTTCATTCATATCCATTGCCGGCTCTTTGTTTTTACTAACTAATCGCCCTCTCAACGAGTACGGCAGCGCTTCGGTAATCAACACATCAACAAATTGCCCTGCTAAACGTACATGGCCAGCAAAATTCACAACCCGGTTATTTTCCGTTCGCCCCGTCATCTGTAACGAGTTTTTCTTAGACTCACCTTCTACTAATAGTCGCTGAACAGTTCCAACCATACTGTTTGATATATCCGCAGTTTGCTGAGTAATGATCTTTTGCAACCGCTCCAGACGTTGTTTTTTAACCGCCATATCAATATCATCCGCCATATCAGCGGCTGGGGTACCAGGTCGAGCACTAAAAATAAAACTAAATGAAAAATCAAAACCAACTGTTTCTATCAATTTAATCGTCTCTTCAAATTCATCATCTGTTTCTTGTGGAAACCCAATAATAAAATCTGACGAAAAGCTCATATTAGGGCGAATCTTTTTAAGTCGCGCTAGCTTTTCAATGTACATATCAATTTCGTGCCCGCGCTTCATTCTAGCCAACACGCTATTACTACCACTTTGAACAGGCAAATGAAGGTGATCCACCAACTCAGGAATATCTTCGTAAGCTTGAATCAAGCTATCAGAGAATTCTTTAGGGTGAGAAGTGGTGTAACGAATACGATCAATACCATCAATTGCTGCAACGTAATGCAGCAATAAAGCAAAGTCAGCCATATCACCATCGGCCATTTCACCTCGATAGGCATTAACGTTTTGGCCTAATAAATTAACTTCTCTAACACCTTGAGCCGCCAAGCTTGAAACTTCAGCAATCACGTCATCCAATGGCCGACTTACTTCTTCTCCGCGCGTATACGGTACGACACAAAACGTACAATACTTACTACAACCTTCCATCACCGAGACAAACGCCTTTGGGCCTTCGGCTCTAGGTTCAGGCAAGTTATCAAACTTTTCAATTTCCGGAAAAGAAATATCCATCACTAATTTCTTTTTGGTTTGTGCTTCTTTTAACATCGCCGGCAACCGATGTAATGTCTGAGGCCCAAACACTACGTCAACGTACGGCGCTCGTCGCCGAATCACTTTACCTTCTTGACTCGCAACACAACCACCCACGCCGATGAGCAGTTCTGGTTTTTTTTCTTTTAACGGGCGCCAACGACCGAGTTGATGAAAAACACGCTCCTGTGCTTTTTCGCGAATCGAACAGGTATTAAGAAGCAGTACATCCGCTTCTTTCTCATTGTCGGTGAGCTCTAAATCATGTGATTGAGCAAGCACATCTGCCATCTTTTCAGAATCATATTCATTCATCTGACAGCCATGTGTGCGTATAAAAAGTTTTTTTGTCATATGAGCGACATTTTATACCAAAAAACATCTATTTCATGGCGCTTAAAGAAAAACTCACCCTCTAATTCTTCACTAACAAGCAATAACTTAAGCCGATTCAATTTGGGCCGCCCGTTTTTTTAACCATCATTCCTTTCGAAGGGTTATAACCCCAAACAGCTACTGTCATAAAAAACACAAACGCCGATAAGGTATAAAGAAAAGCATGGCCATTAAACTGCCCGTACATCGCAAAACGAAGTAACTCAACTGCCTGAGAAAATGGGTTATAGCTCGCTAATGTATGCAGTAATTCGCTCGACTCTTTAATTTTCCATAAAGGGTAAAGCGCCGTGGACATAAAAAACATTGGGAAAATAACGAAATTCATGACGCCTGCAAAGTTCTCTAACTGTTTGATAAATGAGGATAACAACATACCCAGCGCTCCTAGCATGAGCCCCGCCAATATTAACGCAGGAAATAAACTCACGTAGCCGAACCACGGCGCTTGAATATCATAAAACCAAGCAATCAGTAAAAACACGTAAGCCTGAAGAATCGACACAAACGTTCCCGCCATTAATTTACCCGTTAACAGAAACCAACGTGGCAACGGACTGACTAACAAGGTTTTCATACTCCCCATTTCACGGTCGTATACCATCGATAGGGAGCTTTGCATGCCGTTAAAAAGCTGGATCATACCGATCAAACCAGCCGCAATATATACTTCATACAATATGTACGTTTCATACGGTGGAATAATCGCTATACCCAGCGTTGAACGAAACCCTGCCGCAAATACAAACAACCATACTAGCGGCCTAACCAGCGCAGCAACAAATCGTTCACGTTGGAGTAAAAAACGCCACAATTCACGTTTTATAATCCCCTTTAATGCAATAACAGCATGAGCCAGTCTCATAACGACGAATCCTGCGTTAAGTGCTTAAAGGCTTTTGAGATATCGTCTGTCGACTCACCATCGCATACATCATTAACCGAGCCCTGTGCCTTGATTTCACCTTCGTGCAGCACTATTAACTTATCGCTAGGGTATATTTCATCGATCAAGTGCGTTGCCCAAAGAACCGATAGCTCATCGTTCTCACATAAAGCATGAACATGCTCCACAATACCTTTACGACTAGGCACGTCCAAACCAACCGTTGGCTCGTCCAATAACAATAAGGATGGTTTATGTAACAATGCCCTCGCAATCTCAACACGTCGTCGATGCCCACCATTAAGCTGGCGCACCCTTTCATTTTTACGGGCTAGCATTCCCTGCCTGTCTAATTCTTCTTCAATTCGGTATGTCGCTTGTTTACGTGTCATACCCTGTAAAGAAGCGTGGTAATAAAGATTTTGAAGAACACTTAAATCCATATCTAAGGTGGTCTGTTGAAAAACCACACCTAATTTAGCCAATGCCTGACAAGACTGACGTTTAACGTCGTAGCCTTTAATAAAAATTTTACCCTCGCGGCTGTTATACAAATGTGTGATTAATGAGAATAATGTCGACTTCCCTGCACCGTTGGGCCCTAGTAGAATCGCGCACTCACCCGGCATAATTGATAAATTTACATTCGTTAATGCTGCCTTGTTACCATAAGCATAGCTCAGCTTTTCAATCGATAAAGAAAGTACCGAAGAATCACTCATAACCTAGCGCTCAGCGGGTACAAATGTCGGGGATTTAGATGATGAACTGTCGGTTGAATTAGCTTTAACCGCGATTCCCCAAGGGTAATGACCAACTCGTACCGACTTAGTCACCTTTAGTTTATCCACATTAATGATCGAAATATCGTTACTCACGCCGTTTGTTGTATACAGCCGTTTAAAATCTGGCGAAAAAGCCAAGTTCCAAACACGTTGCCCCACTAATAAATACTTTGTGACTGTCATCGTTTCAATATCCACCACCGCTACGCGATTAGCAGGGCCAAGAGCAACAAAAAGCATCTCGTTATTTGGGTGCGCTAAAACACCCACGGGTTGAATAAGCTCATCATCAACACCCGCGATATTGAAATTCAACTTTGCGCTGACTTGCTTTGTTGATACGTCAATACGCGATAATGACCCCGCAATTTCAGATGTTACAAATAACCATTGGTTATCAACAGAAAATTCAGCCGCTCTAGGGCGCGGGTCAACAAGCGTATTGTCTTTAATGCTTTGATTTTGTGGATCAATCCAATGAACCATATTTGTTGTTTCAGACGTATTCACAACCCATTGACCATTTTGCGCTATCGCAATCCCTTCAGGTTCGACCCCTACGGCAATTTCAGCAATCGCTTTCTTTTCCTTCAGATCAACCACCGTCACTATATTGTCATCTTCATTTGAGACATATAACCACAAACCATTCGGGTGGATTTTAAATAACTCAGGGTCATCGCCAGACGGTAAATTCCCGCTAACTTGTAAGGTCGTCGCATCCAAAATTTGGATAGTATCATCATCACTAGCGGCAACGTACAAGTAAGCCTGGTCTTTACTAAAGGCAATACCACGAGGGCGCTGGCCAACTGGCACCGTTTTCAAAAGCTGTCCAGTTTCACCATCAACAACGGCTAACGCATTGTCCTTCTCTAAAGTGATATACAGTGTATCGGCAAAAATCATTGTTGAAAAAGTCATCAACAACATAAAAAAGTATTTATTCATCTGTCGGTCATCTATTTATTTAATTAGAAGTCGCATGTTGATTCTGGCTCATCATAACCTAACGTATCTAAATACGTACGGGGGTGTAAAAATTCTTTATGCGGTAACACCGAGACAATTGCTCTGGGCACCGCCAATAAAATAGGTTGGCGTAATTGTTGGTTCCATTGCCTAAACGTCAGCTTGACACCCTTGAAACCTGCCAAGCTAAATTGATCACTTAACATGAACCCCTTAACATCCTCTGCCTTCACGCTATTAGCCCGCGTAACCGCCTCACCAATTGCTCTAACGGCCAACCATGACGAATAATCGACGTCATTCATCCAGCGACCCGACTGCTTATAGAACCTATTTTGCATTTGAACCGCGCCCCATCGCTCATGCGTTCTATGCCAAGCTCTTGGTACTAGACCCTGCGTTCCAACGACAGGCCGAGGCAGCCACGTGTTCATCGTTAAATATTCGCCAAACAAGCCTTTAACATCTGCAACAACCAATACATCGTAATCTGTGCCTTGGGTAAACACGGGGATTTCTGCCTGAGCCGTTCGTCTAGCATCATGATCAAAATTCCACGTCTTTTCTGCAACGATCTTAATCCCAAATCGTTTCGCCGAACGTTTAATGGCTTTCGTAAAATTAAGGTCTTTCTGATCCCTCCCCTTAACTAAAAACCACTTTTTCCAACGTTTTTTAAGCATCCATTGAGCAAGCGCATCGGCCTTCATGTCATCACTGGGAATAATGTGAAACGTATTCATACTACAACTAGCATTTCTCAACTCGCTATCGGTTGACGAGACATTAAACAATAAAACATTGTTCGTATTAGCAAGAGCAGACAGCTTCTTCAGTGTAGAGGTCTGCACATCAGCGACAATGTACTGATAACCTTCTTTTAATAGCAACTCAAATGCAGGCACAACATCTTCACCAACCGCTACATCCATATGTTTAAGTTGATAATGATGACCCGTAAATTTCCCTGTCGTATTGTTATCTTTCGTGCCTAGAATAGCCCCTTGTACACCTGCATCCGGTAGAATAGGATCAAGGTTCGATAACGCTGGTGACACGGGCATTTTTTCTGTCAAAAATGCTATATCAACACTCATATTAGCCGCGTAAATAGAGCCAGAAAAGCATGTCATTAGCCAACCGCTATAACAGACTAAGCGTAGGATTAATAAGGTATTTTTCATTATCGAAAGTATATTATTTAATTATTAACCAATAATAACCCATACCATATAAAGATAAACCTTTTCAGATAATTAACTTAGCTCATATATTAAATGGATTAAAACTCCGCCCTCAATGCGTTTAGCGTTTAAAATGACAAGCAAAAAAAAGGCGACCCATAAAGAGTCGCCAAAGAGGAGGAGAACATTATTACGTTGAACAACCTGAGAACAGAATTGCAGTAACAATGTGAGTTCATATTATATTGCCATGCAGCATTTGTCAAGACTAATTCTAACTTTAAGTTAAAAAACCTAATCTATTGAGATAGACCTGATGATGACTATGACTTATTTGAATTTAACTTAAGGAAATAATGAATATTAAATATTCAGCGGCTAATCCCGCTTTAGACGTCATTGAACGTCATCCAAAAACAGCTACCCGTCGTCCTATTTTGTTTATTCATGGCGCGAATATGTCGGCTTGGTGCTGGAATGAATTTTTTATGCCTTTTTTTGCAGATCTAGGGCACCCCACCTACGCACTTAACCTACGTGGGCATGGAAAAAGTGATGGGAGCGCTATGCTTGCCTCAAACAGTATTGCTGATTATGTTAATGACCTGCAGCGTGTCATTGATGGAATTGGGGAACCGCCTATCCTTGTTGGCCATTCATTGGGTGGACTGATCATCCAAAAATTTATAGAGAAAGAAACCGTTCCCGCTTGCGTTCTCATGGCCAGTGTTCCTGTTGACGGCCTGATACCGTCCATTGTGGATTTAGCTCTAAACCCCACATTTTATATGCAAATGAACCTGAGCGAACTGATAGGTACTTGGTTCTCACCTGTAGACATTACTCGAAAATCCGTATTTTCTGGGCATGTAAACGATGATGTTGTTATTCGCTATTGCGCAGAGATGCAACAAGGTTCCCCCAAAGCATTATTAGATACACTCTGGCTTGGCTTACCTACCTATAAAAACCCATTTGATATCCCGATGTTAGCGCTCAGCGCTGATGAAGACACCTTCTTTAGACCCGCCCATATCAGAAAAACAGCATTAGCGTATAAAGCCGATTACCTCAATATGAAAAAAACTGGCCACACCATGATGATTGATGTGCACTGGCGTGAAAGCGCTGAGGCCATTAATAACTGGTTAGAAAAACAAAATTTATCCCCTCATTAGTCACTAATAAGCAATAAAAAGGCTCAACTAATGAGCCTTTTTATTATCCATTAACATCACTTCATGACTAAACTTGCTTTACTTTACTCTTCTCAATCAACGTATGAAGCTCTTTCAAAATAACTGAGAGCTGCTCAATTTCCATTTCATTCTCCGCTTGAATCACAGAAACCAAATGTAAGTACCGCTCAATGTCCGCTGTGTTTTGCTCACACCAATGCTCCACCCTACTTTGTACCGTTAGTTTTTTAGCCGATTGTGTGAAAAGCAACGATAACAATCCACGTACTTCTACATGCAAGTCATCTCGCAAAGCTGAACGAGCTAGCGACTGCCAATAGTTTTTACGGGGGAGTTGGCTAATTCTTTCGTACAGCCAATTCAACTTAAGCTCGTCAATCATTGAAAAATAAACCGCTATCACATCGGCCTTTTTAGCTTTAACAACACCATGAATAGCGATAATGTCTAAACAAGTAAATTCTAATTCAAGACTACTCATTTTAAGGGCTAAAGACTCGGTCACACCTGCTGCTTGATACTCAGCTTGACGATTTTTGATACGACCTTGCTTTGCATCAGGCGCAAAACTTAGCATCTGTTTACTCATAGAAATAATACTCGTAGAGAACTCACTAACGATCTCATCTATGGAAGTAACATGCGACCGGTTACTTTGTAACCAAAACATTGTTCGCTCAACTAGCTTACGCACTTTCATTAACATCTCTATTTGTATGTTTGGCAACACCACGTTATCTAACGCTTCAATCTCACCCCAAATAGCATTCACATTAAAAATTTCACACGCAATTTTATAATTTCGTACGACTTCTCCAATACTTGCTCCAGTCTCATCCCTCATACGGAAGGCAAACGATGGCCCTAAACGGTTCACCATACTGTTAACAATTTGATTGATAATGATTTCATCTCGTAGCCGATGGTCTTCGATACAAGACACGAACTTACGACTCAAATTGGAGGGAAAATAATTCAACAAATCCTGCTTAAAACCCTTGTCTTGAATAATCGAAGAGCCTTGCATCAAATCTTTTAATAACAGTTTTCCATACGCAAAAATGACCGCTAACTCAGGGCGATAAAGCCCTTTACCCTTAGCCTTTCGCTCATCTATCTCTTCTTGATTGGGTAAAAATTCAACTGACCTGTCCAATCGACCCTCTTGGGTTAGTTGATTAATCAAGCGCGCATGTACTTCCAACATCTCAGGTGCTTGACTTTCCACCATCGTAATCGCTTGAGTTTGCAGGTAATTGTTTCGGAGCACCAAATCACCTACTTCATCTGTCATTTTAGCAAGCAAGACATTACGCTGCTTACCGGTCATATCACCTTGCTCAACAAGTTTGTTGACTAAGATTTTGATATTAACTTCATGGTCTGAACAGTCCACACCCGCCGCATTATCAATAGCATCCGTATTAATCCGACCTTTAGCGGCGTATTCAATCCTGCCTAATTGGGTAAACCCTAAATTACCACCCTCACCCATTACTTTACAGCGAAGATCTACACCATCAACCCTGAGCGAATCATTTGCTCTGTCACCGACATCCGCATCGCTTTCAGTATGTGACTTTACGTACGTTCCAATTCCACCATTCCAAAGTAGATCCACAGGTGCCTTTAACATCGCCTGAATCAGTTCGTTTGGCGTTAGGGTTTTATCTGTAATATCTAAAATTTTCTGAACTTGCGGGGTTAATGTGATTGATTTATCGGCTCGCGAATAAATACCGCCACCTTTTGAAATAAGCTTTTTGTCGTAGTCAGCCCAAGTTGAACGCGGCAAATTAAATAAGCGCTCGCGCTCTTTAAATGAAATATCGGTATCAGGCTCAGGGTCTAGAAAAATATGCAGATGGTTAAAAGCACCCACTAAGCGAATTTTTTCGGATAACAACATGCCATTACCGAACACATCACCTCCCATATCACCAATTCCAACCACATCAAAAGGCGTTGTTTGAATATCAATACCCACTTCTCTGAAGTGCCGTTTAACCGACTCCCACGCCCCTTTGGCAGTAATACCCATTTTTTTATGGTCATATCCAACTGATCCACCTGATGCAAACGCATCACCTAACCAAAAACCATGCGCAATGGCTATATCATTAGCTATATCAGAAAACGTAGCCGTCCCCTTATCGGCAGCGACTACTAAATACGGATCATCACCGTCGTATCGAACAACATCTGCGGGTGGAATCACTTCCTCGCCTTTTAAATTATCGGTAATATCGAGCAATGCGCCAATAAAAATACTGTAGCAGGCAACCACTTCTACCATCATCTCATCGCGTGACAAACCATCGAGTGAACGCTTGACAATAAAACCACCTTTTGCCCCCGTAGGAACAATCACCGCGTTTTTTGACATTTGCGCTTTCATCAAGCCCAAAATCTCTGTTCTAAAATCTTCTTTTCTGTCTGACCAACGTAAACCACCACGCGCGACTGACCCACCTCTTAAATGCACACCTTCTATACGGGGAGAGTAAACAAAAATCTCAAATTTAGGGCGCGGCGATGGAAGGTCTGTCACTTCCTCGGGGTTAAGTTTAAACGTGATATAAGGTACACCTTCAGCATCGACACTCGATTGATAGTAATTTGTCCGCAGTGTAGATTGAATTAAATTTAAATAGCGGCGCAAAATCCTGTCTTCATCCAGCGAGACTACCTTTTCAATTTCAGCGCTTATATCTATCTCTTTCTTCTCAACCTTCGCTGTTTTAGCGTTAATCGATGGATCAAACTTAAGCTCAAATAAATCGACTAACTGCCCAGCGATAACGGGGTTATCTTGTAGCGTTTGCTCGACATAAGCTTGGCTAAAGGTTAACCCAGCCTGACGTAAATATAGATAATATGCCCGCAGCAACATAATCTTTTTCCAATCAAGATTTGCTTTAATAACGAGCTGGTTAAAACCATCATTCTCAACATGTCCTTGCCAAACTTTCTCGAAAACCGATTGGAAGTTTTCCTTAATATCTTCAACATCCGGTAGGTCAGCGTTGTACACCAAGCCAAAATCATGAACCCAATATGTAGACTCTGACTGTACGTCAGTTATTTCAAAGGGATGCTCATCAAAAACGGTAACGCCCATATTTTCCAATACAGGCAGTGTTTGTGACAATGGTGCAGGCACGTCTTTGTTAATCAATTTAAATTGCAAGCCCTTTCCGTGTGACTCAAGGGGCTGGTACAAAGACATCTGGATACATTGCTCTGTACTTGCATTCAAAAACTCTGACTTTTCTATATCAGCCACTGCAAACCTGGCGGGGTAATTGTCCTTATAAGCGGCTGTAAACCCCTCCCCATAACGACTGTAAAGTTCAGTTCCAGCGGCTTCGCCATACTGATGGGTTAACGCAGATAATAAATCATCTTTCCAATCTCTAAGAATTTCAACAACTTCACTTTCCACGTCACACGTATCAAACTCACCATTCCAATCGCTACGGGTATGCACCATAAAGTGAACGCGTGCAAAGATGGATTCACTAAACTGAACATTAAAATCAACATTATCCGTCTGTAGTTTACTCTTGATAACGCGTTCCATCTTCTTTCTGACCCCTGTGTTATAGCGGTCCCTAGGCACATAAACGAGCATAGAAACAAATTGCCCATAGGCATCAGTTCTTGCGAAAAGGCGAATACGTTGGCGCTCCCTTAATTTCAACACCCCCAAGGCTAAGTTCAGTAACTGTTCATCATTCGAATGAAAAAGCTCATCACGCGGTAAGCCTTCCAACACATTCATTAAAGACTTGCCACTATGGCTATTTTCTTTGAAGTTTGAATTAGCAAAGACCTTGCTCACTTTCTTGCGAATAAGTGGCAACTCGCTTATTCGAACCAAATAGGCAAATGAGGTGTACAAGCCTAAAAAGCGGTATTCGCCTACAACCTCACCTTTTGAATTGAATTTTTTTACTCCAACATAATCCATATAAGCTGGACGATGAATGATGGATTTAGTCGTTGCTTTCGTCACAATCAATGGACACGGCTCACTCATAAAACCACACGCTTTATCCGTCATCGGTATCACATCAACTTGTGGAATGACCGCTAACTCATCCCTCAAAATACCGTGGCCTGAGCCTTCTACAATTTTAAATCCATCTGACTCCTTGCCTTTAACCAGCTCATATTCGCGACAACCTAGAAACAGAAAATTTTCATCGCCAAGCCAATTCAAAAAAGCTATTGTTTCTGCAATATCTTGGCTTTTATCTTTTGACGAATTCTCTTTCAATGCTGCAACTGAAGTCTGCAATTTATTAACACACGCCCTCCAGTCCTCGGTAACGGCCGCGTTGTAGGTCAGCACTTTCGTTATTTGGGCTGCTAATAACTCAAGCCCAGCTCCATCATCGGGCTGCCGATCGACTTCCAAACGAATCAACGACTCGCTAACCAAGTGACCCTTACTGTTTGATTGCTGCCGAACACCGTTTTCATCTCGCACAATATCGATAACTGGGTGAACAACTAGGTGACACGTAAGACCACTTTCATTCAAGTTCATCGTTAACGAACTTAACAAAAAGGAGCGGTCCGTTGTCACTATTTCTATAACACTATAAGGAGACTCCCACCCATGTGTTTCAAAGTCTGGGTTATAGACATTAACCTTAGACTCTTTAATTTGTCTCGATTGCGCTAAATTCCAATGTGCGATAGCTGCGCCATAGAGGTCTACTAACTCTCTTTCAACAAGGTCTTCCCATGCAACATCATGATAATATTCTTGAATAAATGCATTGATAGTTGACGCTTCAGTTTTATCAAAACGGTTATTTATGATTTTTGCTAACTGAGTAAAAACTTGTTCTTTTTCTTTTGATTCAACCGTCATTGAAAATCTCCGTGTTTATCTATTGAAACAGTATAGGAGATATTCACCATTTTGTTTATTTCACCTGCAAACTAGCTGTGATCGGGCACTGAAACTTATTCACATTTACCACAACTCACTGTCTAAATGACCTGTCCAAGCGTAGTGTTTTAGATTGACAATACCCGAGACAAAAACCATGCCTTCAGCTTCCAAGCATTCTTTTTGTTTAAGTGATTTATCCCCTCCTGCTGGAAAGGATATTTTCCCTCGCGCGTTAATAACTCGATACCAAGGTGAATTCAACGATAAGGGTGCTGTTCGCAATGCTGCACCGACTACGCGCGCGCCAGTTGGGTAGCCTGCAAAAGAGGCAACATCCCCATAGGTCGATACAAATCCCTTAGGAATACGACTAACCACTGACCAAGTTTTCAGGTGTTTAGGATTCACCTCATCCATCATTTTTTTGCGTTTTCATAAAACCGTCTAGCACTTGCAAACTAGCTTGCTCAAGCGCCATAAATTTTAAATTAAAACTATAGGAATTTTCAGCTAAACGATAGCTATTTTGAATACTACAAGTAGCCGCTAACATTGAATCGCCTAACATCAATCGAACAGACAAGTGCAAAGAAGGGTCAGGGGTTACTCGATAACCAGCAGGCATGATCGCTTGTGCGGTTACTTGATCACAAGTAATGCCAATCCCACCGGTAGATATATTTTCACTACGCGCTACCAACTTGAGCCGACTAGCTGTTTCTAGCTGAATTTCTTGCTGATGGTTCACCCTTAGGTATTGACGTTGATCTACTCCCATAAAATCATCTTAAATAACTAAAAGAATTTATTAAACCCCTTACGCATTAACATCTATCACAACACGACCACGAATTTTACCCGCTACAATTTGTTCAGCTAGAGCTGGCACATCAGACATCGGCTCTACTCGACTTATGTTATTGATTTTCTCTTTCGCTAAGTCAGTTGCCAACCGAGACCATGCTTGGATACGCAGATCCATAGTCGCCATAACCGAATCGATACCCGCTAAAATAACACCACGTAAAATAAATGGAAAAACGGACGTTGGCAAATCAAACCCACTCGCCAGCCCACATGCAGCCACACAACCACCACGTCGAGTTTGCGCGATAACATTTGCCAAGGTTTGAGAACCGACCGTATCCACGACACCAACCCACTTTTCTGCCGCTAATGGCTCGCCTTTTGCCGATAGCTCTTCACGGTCTATAAAACTGCTCGCCCCTAAATCTGTTAAGTAAGCGTGAGTTTCTGGCCGACCCGTTGACGCAACGACTTCATAACCTAAATTTGACAATAGCGTGATGGCAACAGACCCAACGCCCCCTGCTGCACCGGTAACGAGTACCGGCCCATCACTTGGTTTTACCCCTTGTCTTTCAAACATCAATACCGATAGCATTGCCGTATAACCGGCTGTTCCAATCGCCATCGTTTCTTGTAATGTAAAGGTCTCTGGCACCTTCACTAAAAAGTCAGGGTTTATACGCGCCTTTTGACTATAACCACCCCAATAATTTTCACCTAAGCCATAACCATTGGCTAGTACCAAATCACCTGCTTTATATTTATCCGATGCAGACTCTATCACTGTACCCGCGAGATCTATGCCGCAGACCATAGGTAAACGTTTACAAATGTTGCGTTTCCCCGATACAGCCAAACCGTCTTTAAAATTTAATGATGAATATGAGACGTCAACCAACACCTCTTCTTTTGGGAGGTCATTTAATGTTAGGTGTTGTAATTGACCTTTTACTTTTCCCTCGACCTCAGCGGCCACTATTGCATTAAACGTTTCAGACATGACTTTTTTCTCTTTTCAATTTTGTTCATTGTACACCCATCATCGAAAAGGGTAATCTTCAGCACCCAACACTAGCATAGGCGAGCCAACTATAAATTCAGCCTTTTAACTTGCTCACTAAGCATCTCAACGTTACCATTAATTTTTCAAATCAAACCGTTACTGTCGTGAAAACAAGCCTTTTATCCATCATTGCGCTAACACTTAGTTTTAATGCTTCCATTCATGCTAGTGAGCCGTTACGGCTTGCCACGACAACGAGCACAGAAAACTCCGGCCTACTGGCCGAACTATTGCCCGCGTTTACAAAAAGAACGAGCATTAGCGTGGACGTGATTGCCGTAGGAACTGGCAAAGCGCTTCAAATAGCTAAACATGGTGATGCCGATATCGTGATGGTTCACGCAAGACAAGCCGAAGACGTTTTTATTGCTGAGGGTTTTGGCGTTAACCGCCGCGATGTAATGGAAAATGATTATGTGATTGTTGGTCCAGCGAGTGACCCGGCTAATATCCATGGTGAGAAAAGCACACTTATTGCCCTTAAAAAGATTGCCGACAAACGAGCCCCCTTTATTTCTCGTGGTGACAATTCTGGTACGTATAAAAAAGAACGATCAATATGGAAGCACGCCGACCTTAACCCGACCGGTCATTGGTACAAAGAAGCCGGTCAAGGCATGGGCAAAGTATTATTGATGGCTAGTGAATTAGGTGCCTATACCCTAACCGACAGAGGAACTTGGCTCGCTTATAAAGACAAGCTGTCACTCAAGGTGCTTAATGAGGGTGGCGTCTTACTAAAAAACCCTTATGGCATTATTGCTGTCAATCCCGCGGTACACAAAGACATTCAATACCTAAATGCTATGTCACTGATCGCTTGGATAACCTCACCGGAAGGGCAAACGTTAATCGATACGTTTCAAAAAAATGGGCAACGACTATTTTATCCAACCGCGATTAAAGATGTTATAGCCAATGAATGACCTTAGCCAGGCTAGTATCAATGCTTTTCAGCTCTTACTCAGTGGTAATGCTGAAATATGGGAAATTATATCACTATCATTTGGCGTTTCCTTCTCAGCCATTTTAATCGCCACTCCCTTCGCACTAGTTATTGCGTTTATTCTCGCTTTTTTTCAGTTTCCCTTTCGCAGAGTCCTCATTTCTCTGTTTAATACCTTTATGTCTGTTCCTGCCGTTATCGTCGGTTTAACGTTATATCTCATTTTGTCACGCAGTGGCCCTCTTGGGGATTTAAGGCTCTTATTCACCAGCAAAGCCATGGTTATTGGCCAAGTCATGCTGAGCTTTCCGTTACTGGTTGCTATGGCCCATGCTTCTTTTCAAGCTGCTGACCGACGCGCTTGGGAAACAGCTATCACCCTAGGTGCAACGCCATGGAGGGCCTTTTTCACACTGATGTATGAAGTACGCTTTGGATTAATTGCAGCCATCGTTGCTGGTTTTGGTCGTGTAGTGGCTGAAATTGGCTGCTCTATGATGGTAGGTGGAAACATTCTTCACTCAACACGTAACATTCCCACTGCCATCGCCTTAGAAACCAGTAAAGGCGAGTTTGCGCAAGGCATTGCATTAGGTATGGTATTACTCGTGCTATCGTTGAGTTTGAATGCCGGCGTCTCCATTTTTCAAGGCAAAGGGGAATTACAGGCGTGAGTAATTTAATTGACTATAAAAATATCAGCATGGCCCTGTCAGGCAACACGATTCTGAAGATCAACCATCTAGCCATTCCTGCCCACCAATGTACGTTATTAACGGGTAAAAATGGTTCAGGAAAAACCACTTTATTAAAAATAATGAGTGGTTTATTAAAGCCTAATTCTGCCACTATTCATTACCAAGGTTTAGAACTATCGTGGAAACAAGCAAAACCGTATATTCAAAAAGATATTATCTATTTACATCAACAGCCTTATTTATTTGACGCCAGCGTTGCCGACAATATTGGCTATGGCCTCTATCGAGCAGGTGAAAGTAAATCGGCTGCTCACCATAAAGTGATGCAAGCACTAGACTGGGCCGACCTAACGCACCTTGCGCACCGCTCAGCTAAACAGTTATCTGGCGGCGAAAAGCAACGCGTTGCCGTCACTCGCGCACGTATTTTATCCCCCCGTTTATTGTTACTCGACGAACCAACAGCTAGCATGGATAGTGACGCAAAAAAGCAAACAAGCTTGTTATTACAGCGGCTAAAATCTGAAGGCGTTAGCATTATGGTTAGCAGTCATGAAATGCATACCATTGAACATATCGCCGACCGCCATTTGCACCTTGAAAATCACGATATCAAGCTTATTAGGCACACCCCAAGCTCAAATAAAGTGACCCTGTTAAACACAACAAAGAAAAAGTTATAGCATGAGAAGTTTAGACACACAAAGCAGTTGCGCCGACGACAATGAGCAAGGCACACTAACCGTAGAGAGTGCTTTACAACGGATGCTAGAGGACATTTCAGAAAAAATAGCTAGCGAACACGTCCACTTAACCGATGCGATTGACCGAACCTTGGCCCAATCAATCACGTCCCCCATCAACGTCCCTTCACACCGTAACTCGGCCGTTGATGGCTACGCTATTATCCAAGCTGACTTACCAGCGGACGGTGATATTTCAATACTAAGCATTGTCGGCAAAGTGGTCGCGGGGCACCCGTATGAAGGTGATTTACAACAGGGAGAGTGCATCCAAATAATGACCGGCGCACAAATGCCCGATGCAGCTGATACGGTCATTATGCAAGAACATATTGAGGTGCATGACAACACGATTCATATCGATGCCCGCCATAGTCCAGGGCAAAATGTTCGACAAGCTGGTGAAGATATTCAACAAGATCAACGTGTCTTACAGGCTGGCATTAAGTTAACACCGCCACAAATTGGCTTAATTGCTTCATTAGGTATCTCAGAGGTTTGTGTTAAAACACCCTTAGTTGCTGCTGTTTTTTCAACCGGCGACGAAGTACTGAGTCTTGGTGAAGCCCCTCGTAAAGGCTGTATTTATGATAGTAATCGCTACAGCCTGATATCTGCTCTAAAGAAATTGGGCTGCCAGGTTCTCGATATGGGCATCATCGCTGATGACCCAGATAAATTACGCAATGCATTCCAACTAGCTTCTAAAAATGCAAATATCATTTTCACCTCCGGCGGCGTATCCGTTGGTGAAGCAGATTACACCAAAAAAATCCTCGCTGAAACAGGCTCAATAAATTTTTGGAAAGTCGCGATGAAACCTGGCAGACCGGTTGCTTTTGGCCAGGTTGGTGATGCAACCTTCTTTGGCTTACCCGGAAATCCTGTGGCCGTTATGGTTACATTTTATCAATTCGCCTTACCCTGTTTACAAAAAATGATGGGGCTTACGTCTCCATTAGTTGCGCCCATTATAAAAGCCAAGTGCACTCATTCAATTCGTAAAATTGCAGGTCGCACAGAATTTCAGCGTGGCATTTTATCTAAAAGAAATGATGGTGAATGGGAAGTCTGTACCACCGGCCAACAAGGCTCAGGCATCTTGCGCTCAATGAGTGATGCAAACGCATTTATAACCCTCGAACATAACCGTCCGTCTATTAAAGAAGGAGAATGGGTTTCAGCACAACCCTTCTCATCGTTATTTTAATCACTCTCAAACTAGACACCCATACTAACTTGGCTTGAAATACGCTACTGTATTTTAATTAACAACTGACTTGGGTGAATGGCATTAATAGACCAGAACTTACCCCATTTTCTTGGCCATCCGCGAATTTCTATCGTTTGCCCTTGATACTTAGCAGCAGGTGAAAAATAACGTCTATTTTTCGCACCAATCCAAATATACACCTCTTTATTCAACCAAAGCTTAGTTCCTTTTTTTAAAACATTGACCTTTTCAATTTTCGACGAGAAACGCCCCCACTTTTTTGTACGTTCGTTAGGTATGTCAGCTGCCAACTTAAGCTGATAATCCTTTTCCAACCACACCCCTCTTCTAGCACTTTCTGCGTGAGATTGTGCTTCCATTAATCGCTGGCTATATTTCAAGTTCGGTGGATGTATATTTAAAAATGCCTTACCCTGACGAAGTAATTCTCTGTTGATATGTTGCCCACTTTTTAAAAAAACATGAGCTAAAGTACGCCCATAATGATCTTTATGCTCCATATCTTTTTCAATGACCACATGTTTATTCAACACTAATGTCTTTAGAAACCTTTTTGCCGCTACAGCACCCGCATCATGTGCCACACCGTTATAGCCTAGTTCAGGTGCATTAACCCCCAATAACCGAACTTTTTGTTCATTTAAAAGCACGACCGTATCACCATCAATCACCCTAATAACCTTATTTAATGAATTCGCACTGACCGCAGAATAAAAGACTAAAGAAAATAAAAAACTAACGACGAATGCACTACATTTAAGCACTCTTATAGCAACCACTTTTGTAATCACATGTTTTTTTATCAGATCAATTAACATATCTCGTCTTCCATTAGCATATAATTAACTTCGTTATAGAATTGCCTATACAAATTTATTACCGATAATAATAACAGGTAGATTTACGTTGTACTTACGCATACAAGACAGACTAAGAAAACTCATCAACAACCAACAAAGCAGCGCGCTTTGTGGTGGTTTAAAGGGCATTGAAAAAGAAAGTTTACGAGTAAGCCCTCAAGGCAAAATTGCGCAAACTCCACACCCTATAGCACTCGGTTCAGCACTTACAAACCCCTACATTACGACTGATTACTCAGAAGCATTGTTAGAGTTTATTACACCGCCATTCAACCATACAGCCAAAGCGCTTAGCTTTATGGAAGCGATACACTCGTTTACTTACCAGCACTTAGGTGATGAGTTGTTATGGGGTACCAGCATGCCATGTATTGTCGATGGGGATATGAGCATTCCAATCGCAAACTATGGGCACTCAAATATTGGTCAAATGAAACATATCTACCGCATTGGCTTATGGCATAGATATGGTAGAAGTATGCAAGCTATTGCAGGCATACACTTTAATTACTCGTTACCAGAAAAATTCTGGCCAATCTATCAATCGCTAGAACAAGACACGCAAAGCGAACAAGATTTTATTTCACAGTCATATATGGATATGACTCGCAACTTACATCGGTATGGCTGGTTAATTCTCTATCTATTTGGAGCCTCGCCCGCTATCTGCAAGTCGTTCGTTAAAGGTCAAGAGCACTCTTTTGAAGAATTTGACTCTGGAACGCTTTACAAGCCTTACTGCACCTCACTTAGAATGAGCGATATTGGTTATAAAAATGATAGCCAATCTGATATTAATATTTCATATAACAATCTAAATGATTATGTCAGCCGCCTTCTCGCTGCGACACAAATACCTTTTCCAGAATACGAAGCACTAGGTATTAAAGATGGTAATGGCGATTACAAACAACTGAACGCCAATATTTTACAAATTGAAAATGAATACTACAGCAATGTACGACCTAAGCAGATAACCAAAGCTGGCGAACGTCCCAGTGCGGCATTAAAGAAACGTGGCGTCCGTTATGTTGAATTACGATCAGTCGACCTAAATCCGTTTGACCCAGTTGGCATGAGTGAGCAACAGTTACACTTTCTGGAAGCCTTCATGATTTTTTGTCTATTAGCAGACAGCCCATCCCTATCATTTGACGATAAAGCTTGTGTAGATAGGAACCTAACACTTGTTGCATCAGAGGGGCGTAAACCAAATCTACAATTAAGCCGTCAAAACCAGTCGGTCAGCTTAAAAAGCTGGGGCTTAGAAATATGTAATGAAATGACTGATCTTTGTCATGTACTTGATGCAGATGATCCGGCAAAACCATACACCGCTTCATTAGCTCATCAAGTTAATAAATTAAAAAATGTAGAACTTACCCCATCGGCTAGAGTGTTGAAGTCAATGAGGGAACAACAACTCCCATTCTTCAAATTTGCTATGCATCAGGCAAACAAACATCATGCATACTTCAACAAACAGTCACTGACTAGTGAACAACTTAGCCTTTTTGAACTGGCCAGTCGACAGTCCAAAAAAGAGCAGCAACAAATTGAAACTGGCGACACATTGACATTTGAGCAGTTTTTACACCAATACTTTTCTCAGAATGAGTAAATCTCTAGCGTGTGTAAAACCACCCCTCAATGTTTGTAAACACCATTACTTCTATTGATATCTCGATTTAGAATTATTGAGTGTAACGATATTTGCTACACTCTCATTCAAATCTAAATTAGATAATCGACATGAGTATTAAAAGCCTTCAGCAACAACTTAATAACAAACAGCCTCGAGAGATACTCAAAAGTATCTACTCAAGTGTTAATGATTTAGCCATTTCATTTAGTGGGGCTGAAGATGTCGTACTTATAGATATGGCATGCAAATTAGGTTTAAAACCCAATGTTTTTACCTTAGATACTGGACGACTGCACCCTGAAACTTATCAATTTATTGAGGCTGTTATGCAACATTATCAGATCAAGATAAGCGTGTTATCGCCCGATCAAAATGCCTTACAAAAACTCACATCTGAAAAAGGTTTATACAGTTTTTACCAAGATGGCCATAAAGAGTGTTGCGGTATAAGAAAAGTTGAACCATTAAAGCGTCATTTAGCTAATCTATCAGGCTGGATAACCGGTCAACGTAGAGACCAAAGTAAGGCAACCCGTGACAGCCTAGCTATCGTCGAAATTGACTCAACGTTTACGGGCAAAGATAGCGAACTGTTGAAGTTTAACCCATTATGTCATTGGACCTCAGACCAAGTATGGGCCTATATTCGTGCTCTCGACGTTCCCTTCAATTCATTACACAATAAAGGGTTTATCAGCATTGGTTGCGAACCCTGTACACGTCCAACGCTTCCTCACCAAGACCCAAGGGAAGGTCGATGGTGGTGGGAAGAAGCCGATAGTAAGGAGTGCGGACTTCACTCTAGTTTGACTAAACCAACCTAACAACTGCCTAGCCTAGCAATTAATAATGTGGCAAATTGACATCTTCAAATAAAGAATTTATTGCCGTCTGCTCCTTTAGCTGTATCGCAGTATTAATAACCTCTGGTGTTAAATGGGGTGCAAATAAACGAATAAATTGATACATATAGCCACGTAAGAATGTATCTTTTCGGATGCCAATTTTAGTAACACTTTTACCAAATAGATGCCCCGCATCAAGTGCCACTAGATCTTGATCATTTTTTTCATCATAGGCCATACGAGCAACTATACCTACTCCTAAACCTAGTCGAACATAAGTTTTAATAACATCAGCATCCACGGCAGTTAATGCAACATCAGGACTCAAATTTTCAGCTCTAAACGCATCATCAAGTTTTGATCTTCCGGTAAAACCGAATACATAAGTAATCAATGGGTATTTAGCTACGTCATTAAGCGTCAACCGAGGCAACTTAGTGAGCTCATGACCTTTAGGCACTAATACACATCGATCCCAAGAATAACAAGGGAGCATGATTAGGTTATCGAATAACTCAATAGCCTCAGTTGCAATAGCAATATCTACCTTTCCTTGTGACACCATTTCTGAAATTTGAACAGGAGTGCCCTGTTGAATATCGAGCCTGACATCGGGCATGTCCTGCATGAATTCTTTAATTATTGACGGAAGAGCATACCGAGCCTGAGTATGCGTTGTCGCAATGGATAACGAGCCTTTACTTTCATCACGGTACTCTCTGGCAATATTTTTAATATTATCCACTTGCATCAACATTTGCCCTGCAATGGCAATTATTTTCTGACCTGCGGGTGTCATATCGGTGAGATGCTTACCATTACGTGTAAATATAGGAATACCTAATTCATCTTCTAAAATACGAATTTGTTTACTTATTCCAGGTTGGGATGTATAAATAGTTTCAGCTGTTGCCGAAACATTTAAATTATTTTTTGAAACTTCCCAAATGTAGCGTAATTGCTGTAATTTCATACTCTCTTATCTTTTTTTGTTATAAATATAGAAATATATATTCCTTTTTATTATAAGGGAAAAAGATTATATTACAAGCCACTCTTCTTAGTATGGTTCCCCCTTTGGATTTTTTATATATATTAGCAGGCGCAGTAGTAGGCTTCATAATAGGTCTAACCGGCGTTGGAGGCGGCTCACTGATGACACCACTACTCGTGCTTGGCTTCAATGTTCAACCCGCTGTAGCCGTTGGGACAGATTTATTATATGCCGCAATAACTAAAGCAAGTGGTGTATGGACACACCAAAAACTTAAAAACATAGATTGGGCAATAGTTAAAAACCTAAGTTTAGGCAGTATACCTGGCTCAATAATCTGTATTTATATTATTAAGAAATTTGAAATATCAGGAGATGCGTTCGAACAACTTATCTCAGTAACACTAGGCATAATGCTCATTCTCACCTCAGTTGTTATTTTATTTAAAGAAACAATCAGTAATCACTTTAAAAAACCGGCAGGTTACAACCCAAGCTCTTTAACAATTGTGAGCCTAGGAGTAATACTTGGTATATTGGTAACTCTTTCATCAGTCGGAGCTGGTGCAATTGGAGGCGCAATATTACTACTCCTGTACCCAACACTAAGAACTAGAACAATCGTAGGAACCGATATAGCACACGCCGTACCATTAACTGCGGTTGCTGGACTAGGACACTTCCAATTAGGACATATAGACCTTAATTTGTTACTAAGTTTAATAGTAGGCTCGTTACCTGCCATTTATCTTGGAACAATGGTCGGTGAGAAATTACCTGAAAAGACATTAAAATATATCGTTGCAAGTATTTTATTGATAATTGGTATCAAATTTTCTATCTAACAAAAAAATTATAAATAAACGCTCAAATATGCTCTGTGGCTATATATAAAAATTGCATATAATACAAACAGTAAAATTAATTAACAAGGAATATGAAATGACATTTGTAGTAACCGAATCATGTATCAAATGTAAATATACCGATTGCGTAGATGTATGCCCGGTAGATTGCTTCCATGAGGGGCCAAACTTTCTAGTAATTGACCCAGATGAATGTATTGATTGTACATTATGCGAGCCTGAATGCCCTGTTGAAGCGATATATTCAGAAGATGAGTTACCAGAAGGTCAAGAAGTATTTATTAAACTGAACGCAGAACTGTCACTTAAATGGCCAGTTATAACTGATGTAAAGGACGCACCTGACGATGCAGATGAGTGGGCAAATAAAGATAATAAAATAGATTATTTAGAACAATAGTAATCGTAAGTTTTTAAACATAAAAAAACCGGGCATATGCCCGGTTTTTTTATGTTTAAAACAAAATCTAATCTTCAGACAATTCAGCTTCACGATCAACAAGCTGGACAATAGCCATCGGTGCTGCATCACCCGACCTAAATCCACACTTTAGTATACGAAGGTAACCACCTGGGCGATCTTTATACTGTGGCGCAATGTCATTAAATAGTTTCGTTACGCTATCACGATCTCTTAAACGAGAAAAAATTAAACGACGTTTTGCTACTGAATCAGTTTTCGAAGTTGTGATAAGAGGCTCAATAAAACGACGAAGCTCTTTAGCTTTAGGTAAAGTAGTTTGAATGACCTCGTGGTCAATTAATGAATTAGCCATATTTTGAAACATGGCTTTACGGTGACTGCTATTACGATTGAGCTGTCTTCCTGATTTACGATGACGCATAGTTAACCCTTAAATTAAATTGAAGATACAGCTCTGTCACTAGTAATTAAACTAGATGGAGGCCAATTTTCAAGACGAATACCTAAAGACATACCTTTTGAAGCGAGCACATCTTTGATTTCAGTTAATGACTTCTTACCTAAGTTAGGAGCTTTAAGAAGCTCAACTTCAGTTCGTTGGATCAAGTCACCTATATAAAATATTTGTTCAGCCTTCAAACAATTGGCTGAGCGTACTGTTAACTCAAGATCATCAACAGGACGTAAAAGAATTGGATCAAATTCAGGTTCTTTCGGTTCTTCAGGAACGTCTACAATATCTTTAAGGTCAACGAATACAGCAATATGATGATGTAAGATTGTAGCTGCAGCTCGAATAGTTTCCTCAGGATCGATAGTACCGTTCGTTTCAAGCTCAATAATAAGCTTATCTAAATTGGTACGTTGTTCAACACGAGCCGTATCAACATTATAAGATATTCTTTTTATTGGGCTAAAAGAAGCATCCAGCAATAACGTACCAATAGGTAGGTCCTCATCATTCTGTTTTCTAGATACAGCAGTTTGATAACCTGACCCTCTTTCAACTTTTATAGACATTGAAATTTTTCCGTTAGTAGTCAGATTTGCAATGACTAATTCTGGATTAATAATTTCAACATCATGATCAATTTGGATGTCGGCAGCAGTAACCTGACCTTCCCCAGATTTTTCAAGCGTTATAATAGCTTCATCTTTTGCATTTAGTGTGACAGCAAGATTTTTTAAATTAAGCATGATGTCAATAACATCTTCTTGCACACCATCGATAGTGGTGTACTCATGTAACACACCATCAATTTTAATTTCAGTTACAGCACAACCAGATATAGAAGATAGTAAAACGCGTCTTAGTGCATTTCCTAGTGTATGGCCATAACCGCGCTCCATAGGTTCAATCGTTACCTTTGAACAAGTAGGAGAAATGGATTGGACTCCTGTAACTTTAGGTTGTAAAAAACCTGAAAGTAAATTTTGCATTATATTTCCTCTTTAAAGATTACTTAGAGTACAGCTCAACAACTAGATGTTCATTAATTTCAGCAGGCAGATCAGAACGTTCTGGTTTGACCTTGAAAATACCCTGCATTTTTTTAATATCAAGTTCTATCCACTCAGGAATACCGCGTTGCTCTACAAACTCTAGAGCTGATTTAATGCGATTTTGATTTTTTGCACTTTCTTTAACTTCAATAACATCATCAGAACTTACTTGAAATGAAGGAATATTTACACGTACTCCATTAACAACGATTCCATTGTGCCTAACTAATTGTCTTGCCTCTGAACGAGAAGAAGAAAAGCCCATACGGTAAACAACATTGTCTAAACGGCATTCTAGTAGTTGTAACAAGTTTTCACCTGTAGAACCTTTAATACGAGCTGCTTCGCTATAGTAGCCGCGAAATTGCTTTTCAAGAACACCATAAATACGACGAAGCTTTTGCTTTTCACGCAACTGTAAAGCATAGTCTGAAAGACGTGTTCGACGCTGTCCATGTTGACCAGGAGGATAAGCACGTTTTTCCATAGCGCATTTAGCGGTATAGCACTTTTCACCTTTTAGAAAAAGTTTTTCGCCTTCACGACGACATAAACGACATTTTGAATCAGTATATTTAGCCATAATAATTTCCTAGTTATACACGTCGTTTCTTAGGTGGACGACAACCATTGTGAGGAATAGGCGTCACATCTTCTATAAAAGTAATGTTAAAACCAATGTTGTTAAGAGCACGAACAGCAGATTCTCTACCAGGACCAGGACCTTTGATTTTAACTTCTAGGTTCTTCATTCCAAAATCTTTGGCAACTTCACCAGCACGCTCTGCTGCAACCTGAGCAGCAAAAGGTGTACTTTTACGTGAACCTCTAAATCCAGAACCACCAGCAGTCGCCCAAGATAACGCGTTACCTTTGCGGTCTGTGATAGTGACTATAGTATTATTAAATGTAGCATGAACATGAACAATGCCATCTACTACACTTTTTTTAACTTTCTTTTTACTACGACTTGGTTTAGCCATACTTCGAATATCCTTTAATTAAATCTTACTTTCTGATTGGTTTACGAGGACCTTTACGGGTTCTAGCATTTGTTTTTGTACGTTGCCCACGAACAGGTAAACTTCTTCGGTGGCGTATTCCTCGGAAGCAACCTAAATCTAATAAGCGCTTTATATTCATAGAAACTTCACGTCGAAGATCACCTTCTATTAAATATTTACCAACCTCAGTACGGACAAGTTCCAATTGTTCTTCAGATAAATCTCGTACTTTTGTTGTTGCGTCTATTTCAGCTGCTACACATATAGCTTTTGATCTAGTAAGACCAATGCCATAAATTGAAGTCAATGAAATAACAATGTGCTTATTATCAGGTATGTTAATACCAGCAATACGTGCCATTAAGTCTCTCCGTTATTTTAGCCAGTAGAAAACCGGCAATTTTAATCTTAATTGTGAATAACTACAAGCTAGAATTAGCCTTGACGTTGCTTATGTCGACCATCTTTGCAAATAACACGTATTACTCGATTACGTCTTACTACTTTACAGTTACGACAGATTTTTTTTACTGATGCTCTTACTTTCATAAATTACTCCTACTAAAACCTTAAGTTATTTGTTTTTAAGGTTTGCTTTTTTCATTAAACCTTCATATTGCTGAGACATAAGATGTGATTGCATTTGAGCAATAAAATCCATAACAACAACAACGATAATCAATAGTGACGTTCCGCCAAAGTAAAAAGGCACATTCCAATAAACTATTAGAAACTCAGGAAGTAAACACACGGCTGTTATATACATAGCACCCAATAGTGTTAATTTTGTAATTACCGCATCAATATACTTTGTTGTTTGTTCTCCAGGCCGGATACCGGGAATAAACGCTCCAGATTTTTTAAGATTATCCGATGTATCCCTTGAATTAAAGACCAAAGCTGTATAAAAGAAACAGAAGAAGATAATAGCAGCAGCATATAACAAAACATATATTGGCTGACCAGGCGAAAGCATACTAGATAGATCTTGCAGCCAAGCCATCCCTTCACTGTTACCAAACCAGCCAGCAATTGTGGATGGAAACAATATAATACTGGATGCAAAAATTGGAGGAATAACACCAGCCATATTTAATTTCAATGGTAAGAAACTTGATTGGCCTGCCATCATTTTATTTCCTTGTTGGCGTTTAGCATAGTTTATTGTAATACGACGCTGCGCACGCTCTACGAAAATAACGAAGGCTGTCACAGCAATAGCTATTAAGAACAAGATAATGACCATAAACGCATTCATTTCACCAGTTCTAACCAATTCCAGTGTGCCACCAATTGCCGAAGGTAGGCCTGCTACAATACCACCGAAAATGATGATTGAGATACCGTTACCAATTCCTCTTTCTGTTACTTGTTCACCAAGCCACATTAAAAATAAGGTACCACTGACTAGAGTAACGACAGCTGTGAACATAAAAGCAAGCCCAGGATTAAACACGACAGGTAAACCACCTGCTGATTGACTTTGAATAGCCGTTGCAACACCGAACGCTTGGAAGGTAGCCAATACAACAGTGAAATAACGCGTATATTGCGTTATTTTTCTTTTGCCAGACTCCCCTTCTTTTTTTAATTGTTCGAACTTGGGTACTACAGATGTCATCAATTGAATAATAATTGAAGCTGAAATGTACGGCATTATGCCTAAGGCAAATATGCTTAACCTTTTCAGTGCCCCACCAGAAAACATATTGAACATATCTAGGATTGTTCCTGCTTGTTGCTCAAACATCATCGCAAGAGCTTTCGGATCAATACCCGGCACAGGCACATGAGCACCAATTCTAAAGACAAATAAGGCACCCAAAACGAAAAACAATCTTTTTCGTAATTCAGGTAACTTACTTAAACCACCGCTTGAACCAGTAGCTGATGATCCCAGTACAGACATACTTAAACTAAACTTCCGCCAGCAGATTCAATGGCTTTAACAGCACCCGCTGTTGCCGAGATACCTTTAAGCTTAACTGCTGATTTAATTTCACCCGAAAGAATAACTTTTACTCTTTTAGTAAACTCTGGAACTATGTTTGATGCAATTAATGTTTCAATTGTAACAATTTCATCAGACAAACCATTTAGTTCATTTAACCTTACTTCTGCAGTGAAGCGTTTTTTTGCAGATGTAAACCCTACTTTCGGCAGTCTACGCTGAATAGGCATTTGCCCACCTTCAAAACCGATTTTAGGCATACCACCTGATCTAGATTTCTGACCTTTATGTCCGCGTCCGCACGTCTTACCAAGACCCGAGCCAATTCCACGACCAACACGTTTTGCTACTTTAGTACTACCTGCAGCTGGTTTGATTGTATTTAATAACATATTAATTCTCTTCTACCTGAAGCATGTAATGTACTTTATTGATCATTCCTCTATTTTCTGGAGTATCAATAACTTCAACTGTTTGATGGATTTTACGTAGTCCAAGACCTGCTATGCATGCTTTATGTGAAGCTAAACGGCCATTTTTACTACGGATCATTTTTACTTTAATTGTTTTAATACTCATAGCATTACCCAATAATATCAGCGACAGATTTACCACGTTTCATCGCAACAAGTTCGGCATTAGTCATATCAGACAAGCCTTTAATTGTTGCTCTAACAACATTAGCAGGATTATTACTGCCCACACATTTTGCTAAAACATCATGCACACCTACCACATCAAACACTGCGCGCATTGCTCCACCAGCAATAATACCAGTACCCTCAGAAGCTGGTTTCATGAAAATTTCAGCCGCCCCATATTTAGCGGTAATTGGATACTGCAAGGTGTTACCACTTAAATTTACAGTAACCATATTTTTACGAGCCTGCTCCATTGCTTTTTGAATTGCAACAGGTACCTCACGTGCCTTACTAATTCCAAAGCCAACGCGGCCTTTACCATCTCCAACAACAGTAAGTGCAGAGAACCTAAATTGACGACCACCTTTTACAACTTTAGAAATCCTTCTAACCGTGATTAATTTCTCTTGTAAATCGTCTTGTTGATTATTTTGTCCTGGTTGTGATGCCATAATTGCCTCTAAAATTCTAATCCATTTTCGCGAGCAGCCTCTGCAAGCGCTTTAACACGACCGTGATATTTGTACCCAGAACGATCAAATGCCACCTGTTTAACACCTGCTTCTACAGCACGTTCAGCGATTGCTTTACCAACAACGCTTGCTGCTTCAATATTTCCGCAGTTTTTTAAATCGCCATTAACATCGCTTAATAAAGTAGAAGCAGATGCAATTACAATTGCACCATCAGCACTCGTTATTTGCGCATAAATATGACGTGGTGATCGATGTACACTTAAGCGAACCTTACCGCTTTCTTTTATACGAGATCTTGTTTTAGTTGCTCTACGCAAACGTGAACTTTTCTTATCCATTATTCTGCCTATTTTTTCTTAGCTTCTTTCATAACGACGTGCTCACCGACATACCTTATACCTTTACCTTTATATGGCTCTGGTGAACGATAATCACGAATATCTGCTGCAACTTGACCTACCTGTTGTTTATCACAACCCTTGACAATAATTTCTGTCTGACTAGGCGTCTCAATTGTGATTCCTTCAGGAATTTCATAATTAACTGGATGGGAAAAACCCAATGTCAAATTCAAAGACTGACCTTTAACTTGTGTTCTATAGCCAACACCACGTAATTCTAATTTTTTCTCAAAACCTTTAGTAACGCCAACAACCATATTATTGACAATTGAACGTTGGGTTCCAGTTAACGCCATACTTCCCTTAGAAGCATCTTTTGGCTTAAATGAAAGAACATTATCATTCAACTCAATATCAACACAATTAAATAGCTCACTTGTAAGAGAACCATTTTTGCCTTTAATAGTTAACGCACCATCAGTGTTTTTAAACTCTACACCTGCTGGTAATTCAATAGGACTTTTTGCAATTCTTGACATAATAAAACCTAATTTAGCTAACGTAACAAAGGACTTCGCCACCATGACCTTGAGAACGAGCCTCACGATCAGTTAACAAACCTTTAGATGTAGAGATAATAGCAACGCCTAAGCCACTTTTAACTTTAGGAAGTTGATTTTTAGATTTATAAATACGAAGACCTGGTTTACTAACACGGTCTATCGACTCTATCACGGGTTTACCTTGAAAGTATTTCAAAGTAATTTCTAATTCTGGTTTGTTATTTTCACCATCTATTTTAATAGAAGACTTAACAAAACCTTCTTCTTCTAAAATATTAGCTAATGCCTGTTTCTTAGATGAAAATGGCATTTTAACTGTTGTTTTTTCAGCAGACTGCGCATTACGAATGCGTGTTAACATATCTGCAATAGGATCACTCATACTCATATCACTATTCCTCTTTTACCAGCTAGCCTTAGATAATCCAGGCACATCGCCACGCATGGTCGCTTCACGCAATTTATTACGCCCAAGACCAAATTTTCTATAATAACCATGAGGGCGTCCAGTAACGCTACAGCGGTTACGCACACGTGACGGACTAGAATCCCTTGGTAAAGAAACGAGTTTTACTTGCGCTTCATTTACTTGTTCAAAAGTAGACTTTGGGTTTCTAATAATTTCTTTCAGTGCTGCTCTTTTTGATGCATATTTAGCGACTAAACGAATTCGTTTATTCTCTCTAGCAATCATTGATTTCTTAGCCATCTTTTAACCTTGTAATTTAATTGGGAATTTGAAAGCTTTCAATAGCGCACGACCTTCTTCATCATTTCTAGCACTTGTGGTAATAGCAATATCTAATCCGCGAAGGGTATCAATTTTATCATAATCAATTTCAGGAAATATGATCTGCTCAGTAACACCTAATGAATAGTTTCCTCTACCATCAAAAGATTTGTCACTTAGGCCACGGAAGTCTCTTATCCGTGGAATTGCAATCGAAATCAAGCGTTGAAGAAAATCATACATGCGTTCATTTCTAAGCGTAACCTTACATCCAATTGGCATATCATCACGAATCTTAAAACCCGCTATTGATTTACGCGCAATAGTAATGACAGGCTTTTGACTTGAGATTTTTTCAAGATCAGAAACGGCATTTTGAATAACTTTCTTATCAGCAACAGCCTCACCAACACCCATATTAAGAGTGATTTTAGTGATTTTAGGTACTTCCATAATTGATTTAAGCCCTAGCTCTTTGAACAAAGCTGGAACTAATTCTTTCTTGTAATGTTCTTCTAAAATTGACATAACCTATCTCTATTAACTTAAGCGTCAAGCACTTCGTTGTTTGACTTGAAGAAGCGTACTTTCTTGCCGTCTTCAAGAACCTTAAAACCAACCCTATCAGCTTTTTGAGTTTGTGAGTTATAGATAGCAACGTTAGAAACGTTTACTGGCATTTGTTTTTCAACAATTCCACCTTCTATACCTTTATTAGGATTTGGTTTTTGGTGTTTTTTAACTGAATTAACGCCTTCAACAAGAACTTTATCTGCTGATACAACCGAAAGAACTAGGCCTTTTTTTCCTTTATCCTTACCGGTTAAAACGATAACTTCGTCACCTTTTTTAATTTTATTCATAATAAGTACTATTTAGATAACTTCAGGAGCCAAAGAAATGATTTTCATAAATTTCTCATTCCGTAACTCACGTGTAACAGGGCCAAAAATACGAGTTCCAATTGGTTGTAGGTTAGCATTTAACAAAACTGCCGCATTACCATCAAAGCGAATTGCCGAGCCATCAGCACGACGAATTGCTTTTTTAGTTCTAACAACAACTGCATTATGAACATCACCTTTCTTAACTTTACCACGAGGAATCGCATCTTTAATGCTAACCTTGATAATGTCACCAATTCTCGCATAGCGCTTATGAGAGCCACCCAGAACTTTAATACACATAACGTTGCGGGCTCCGCTGTTGTCCGCCACATCAAGTCTTGTCTGCATTTGAATCATTACTTACTCCAACTAACTCTATTTTGTTTTTTCGATAATCTCATGAAGCTTCCAAGACTTAGACTTAGAAATAGGACGACATGAAATCAATGAAACAATATCACCTTCTGAACATGCATTAGCTTCATCATGAGCATTGTATTTTGTTGATCGTTTAATCACCTTGCCGTACAAAGGGTGCTTAACTTGGCGCGTAACACTAACAGTAATTGATTTATTACCTTTGTTACTTGTTACCACTCCAGAAATCGTTCTTAGAGTTTGCTCTTCTACACTCATTTAGATTCACCTAGTTGATCGTTTAAAATGGTTTTAATGCGCGCAATATCTCCACGTACAACACCAAACTGGTGCACTTGATTTAATTGACCCGTTGCACTTTGCATACGCAAGTTAAATTGTTCTTTTCTTAGATCAAGCAATAAGTCGTTTAATTCTTGAACTGTTTTTTCTCTTAATTCAGAAGCTTTCATTACATTATTGTCCGTTCAGCAAATTTTGTTTTGAAAGGTAGCTTAGCCGCTGCAAGCTGAAAAGCTTCCATAGCGATTTCTTTAGACACACCTTGCAATTCAAATAACATTGTTCCTGGTTTTATTTGGGCAACCCAAAACTCAACACTACCTTTACCCTTACCCATACGTACTTCTAATGGCTTCTTAGTAATTGGCTTATCTGGAAACACTCTTATCCAAACCTTACCACCACGTTTAATATGCCGCGTAATAGTACGCCGACCTGCTTCAATTTGACGCGCAGTCATCCGACCTCTTTCAATTGATTTCAAGCCAAACTCACCAAAACTAACACTACTCCCTCTATGAGCTAAGCCAGTGTTTCTGTTTTTATGTGCTTTTCTAAATTTAGTTCTTTTTGGTTGTAACATCGTTGATACCTATTCTCCTACCGCTTCCTTAGAACCCAAAATTGGAAGAGCAGATTTATCATCAAAAACTTCGCCTTTAAAGATCCATACCTTAATACCTAGAATACCGTAAGTAGTTAACGCTTCAGTAAAACCATAATCAATATCAGCACGTAATGTATGTAGAGGAACACGGCCCTCTCTATACCACTCGTTACGAGCAATATCCGCACCATTCAAACGTCCACTGACTTTAATTTTAATACCTTCAGCACCTAAACGCATTGTATTAGTAACAGCCCGTTTCATGGCACGCCTGAACATAATTCTTCGTTCTAGTTGTTGCGCAACACTCTCAGCAACTAACAAAGCGTCTAATTCAGGTTTACGAATCTCTTCAACATTGATTTGCACCGGAACACCCATGATTTTGCTAACTTCTGCTCGCAAAGAGTCAACATCTCCACCTTTTTTACCAATAACAATGCCTGGACGAGCTGTATGGATTGTTATCTGCGCATTACCAGCAGGGCGATTAATTTGAATCTTACTAACAGACGCAGCCATTAACTTCTTCTTTAAGAAATCTCTAGCAATCAAATCCTGCTTAAGCATCTCGGGATAAGCTTGCGTGCTAGCATACCAGCGAGAATTCCAATCTTTAACAATTCCAAGGCGTATACCAGTTGGATGTACTTTTTGACCCATATTTATTTACTCTTTATTTAGTGTCACTAACTTCAATAGTTAGATGGCAGTTTCTTTTAAGTATCTTATTACCACGACCTTTAGCACGTGCTTTAAACCTTTTGTAAGTTGGCGCCTCATCTACAAATACAGTAGAAACAAACAAATCATCTACATCAGCACCTTCATTGTGCTCAGCGTTTGCAATTGCAGAGTTTAATAACTTCTTAAAGCTATCTGCAGCTTTACGAGTACTAAAACCCAAAAGATTTAATGCGTCCTCAACTCCCCTGCCTCTAATTTGATTAGCCACTAAGCGGCCTTTCTGGGCAGAAAAATTTGCGTTCTTTAATTTAGCTCTTACTTCCATCACGACACCAATTATTATCTAGATTTCTTATCAACAATATGACCACGATAGGTACGGGTTAAAGCAAACTCACCCAGCTTGTGACCAACCATGTTTTCACTAATCAAAACTGGCATATGTTGCCTACCATTATGAATAGCTATCGTTAAACCAACCATAGTTGGTGAAATCATTGAACGTCTAGACCAAGTTTTAATAGGTCTGCGATTATTACTTTCTGCAGCCGCTTCGACTTTCTTCATCAAATGAAGATCAACGAAAGGGCCTTTTTTAATGGATCTTGGCACAATATATCCTTAACGTTTAGTTCTATTTCTGACAATTAATTTATCAGTGCGTTTGTTTTTACGCGTCTTATAACCTTTAGTCGGCATACCCCAAGGAGATACCGGGTGACGACCACCAGATGTTTTACCCTCACCACCACCATGTGGATGATCTACTGGGTTCATAGCAACACCACGAACAGTTGGCCTAACACCTCTCCAGCGTTTAGCACCCGCCTTACCCAACGAGATCAAACTATGTTCAGAATTACCAACCTCACCAATAACAGCACGGCACTCAGAGAGAACTTTACGCATCTCACCTGAACGCAATCTCAACGTAACGTGATTACCATCTCTAGCTACAATCTGAACAACCGTACCAGCACTACGTGCAATTTGCGCACCTTTATTTGGCTTTAATTCAACACAATGAACTTGAGTACCAACAGGAATATTTCTCATTGGCAAACAATTACCGATCGTAATTGGGGCTACTTCAGAGGAAACTATTTCATCGCCGACATTTAAATTCTTTGGCGCAATGATGTATCGTCTTTCGCCGTCATTATATAGTATTAACGCAATATTGGCAGTCCTATTTGGGTCATATTGCAGACTTTCTACTTTTCCAGGTACGTCGTATTTATTTCTTTTAAAGTCAATAAGACGATAGTGCTGCTTGTGACCTCCACCACGATGTCTTGTAGTGATTCGACCATTATTGTTTCTACCACCAGATTTAGTTTTTTTGACTAAAAGTGGCGCGTGAGGCGCATCCTTACTTAAATCAGCATTTTTAACTCGTACAACAAAACGAGAGCCAGGAGAAGTTGGTTTTGATTTTACAATTGCCATAATATTAATTTATCTTCCGATTAAGCAGAAATGAATTCTATTTCTTGCCCAGGTTTAATACGAACATAAGCTTTTTTAACATCAGATCTTTTTCCAAAACCTTTGCCAAAGCGTTTAACTTTACCTTTTACGTTTAAAGTTTTAACTGACTCAACATTAACGTCGAATAACTTCTCAACAGCCGCTTTAATTTCACTTTTATTGGCGGTATTGTTAACTTTGAAAACGTATTGATTGTTATTTTCTGCCGCTATAGAGCTTTTCTCAGTAACTACAGGTGCAGTAATTAACTGCAATAAAAATTCTTGATTCATTTTAAACGCTCCTCAATTAATGCAATTGCATCTGCCGTCACGCATACCTTCTCATACGCTAGCAAAGAAACCGGATCGATCTCGTATGCAGTACACACATCAATTTTATGAATATTTCTACTGGCTAGTTCTAAGTTTTTATCTTCAGCAGCCAATACAATTAACGCACTTGTAATGCCTTTTTCCGCAAGCAAGCCATTAAGTAGTTTAGTTTTAGGCTCTTCAATAGATAAGCCATCAACGATAACAAGCCTATCTTGTCTGATTAGCTCAGAAAGAATCGATCTCATCCCTACCGCATACATTTTTTTATTTAGTTTTTTGCTGTGATCTTGTGGCTTAGCAGCAAATGTAACACCACCAGTTCGCCAGATCGGACTTCTAATAGTCCCAGCACGTGCGCGACCCGTACCTTTTTGCTTCCATGGCTTAACTCCACCACCACTTACTTCAGAACGTGTTTTTTGTGCACGCGTACCTGATCTTGCATTAGCCATGTACGTAACAACAAGCTGATGGATAATTCCTTCGTTGTAGTCTTGACCAAATACTGTTTCAGATACGTCTTTACCTACCACAGGCGATTGAGTATTCATAATTTTGCCTATTTATTTATTTTGATTGCAGGTGTAATAACAATATCACCATTTTTAGCACCAGGAATGGCCCCCTTGATCAATACGACAGACTTGTCAGCGTCAATACGAACAATCTCAAGATTTTGAGTTGTTACCCGCTCATCACCCATGTGACCAGACATTTTCTTGCCTTTTACAACTCGACCAGGAGTTTGACATTGACCAATTGAACCAGGTGCACGGTGAGATAGTGAGTTACCGTGAGTAGCATCTTGCATCGAGAAGTTATATCTTTTGATAACACCGGCAAAACCCTTACCGATACTCTTTCCACGAACATCAATTTTTTGACCCGCTTCAAAAATATCTAACGAAAGATCTGAACCAACTTCAAGAGAAGAATCTTCATCAAGTCTAAATTCCCACAAGCCTCTTCCTGCTTCAACGCCTGCTTTAGTAAACTGACCAGCTTCAGCTTTATTTACTCTAGAATTTTTAACTTCACCTGTTGTTACCTGCACAGCAGAGTAACCATCAGTTTCCTGACTTAATATACGGGTGATACGATTTGGCAAAATTTGTACAACAGAAACGGGAATAGATACACCTTCTTCTGTAAACAATCTCGTCATACCGCATTTACGACCCACTAAACCTAAAGACATGATTTATCCTTTATTTTCTTATTAATGCTGAACTAGTTCAGCTTAATTTGCACATCAACACCTGCTGATAAATCGAGCTTCATTAAAGCATCAACAGTTTTATCAGTCGGTTCAACAATATCCATCATACGTTTGTGCGTACGAAGCTCATATTGATCTCGAGCATCTTTATTAACATGTGGCGAAATAAGAACAGTAAAACGTTCTTTTTTTGTAGGCAATGGAATAGGGCCCATTACTTGTGCACCTGTTCTTTTTGCAGTTTCTACAATTTCACGCGCAGCATGATCTATTAAACGATGATCAAAGCCTTTTAAACGTATTCTTATGGATTGTTTTGACATTATAATTACTCGATTATTTTAGCAACAACGCCGGCACCAACTGTGCGGCCGCCTTCACGAATAGCAAAACGTAAGCCGTCTTCCATCGCAATTGGGTTTATTAACTTTACTGTCATTTGCACGTTGTCACCTGGCATCACCATTTCTACGCCTTCTGGTAAATCACACGCACCTGTTACGTCGGTTGTTCTGAAGTAGAACTGGGGACGGTATCCGTTAAAGAACGGTGTATGACGACCACCTTCGTCTTTTCCTAATACATAAACTTCTGCTTCGAAGTGTGTATGCGGTGTAATTGAACCTGGCTTTGCTAATACTTGACCACGTTCTACGTCTTCACGTTTTGTGCCACGTAGTAGGATACCGACGTTATCGCCTGCTTCACCTTGGTCAAGCAATTTGCGGAACATTTCAACACCGGTACAGGTTGTTGTGACGGTGTCTTTTACCCCGACAATTTCAATTTCTTCACCTACGTTGATGATGCCACGCTCAATACGTCCGGTAACAACTGTTCCACGACCTGAGATTGAGAAGACGTCTTCAACCGGCATTAAGAAGTCACCATCAACGGCACGTTCTGGTAATGGGATGTATGTGTCTAAGGCTTCAACTAACTTCAGTACTGATGGCACACCGATCTCTGATGTATCGCCTTCTAGTGCTTTAAGTGCTGAACCGGTTACGATTGGTGTGTCATCACCTGGGAATTCGTACATGTCTAATAATTCACGTACTTCCATTTCTACTAACTCTAGTAGTTCTTCATCGTCAACCATGTCGGCTTTATTTAAGAATACAACGATGTATGGTACGCCAACTTGGCGAGACAGTAGGATATGCTCACGTGTTTGTGGCATTGGGCCGTCAGCTGCCGAACAGACTAAGATAGCTCCATCCATTTGCGCTGCGCCTGTGATCATGTTTTTTACGTAATCGGCGTGACCTGGGCAATCTACGTGGGCGTAGTGACGTGTTTCTGATTCGTATTCAACGTGTGACGTTGCGATGGTAATACCACGCTCACGTTCTTCTGGTGCGTTGTCAATCTCAGCAAACGCTTTGACTTCTCCACCCATCGCTTCAGCCATTACTTTCGTTAACGCAGCTGTTAAGGTTGTTTTTCCGTGATCAACGTGGCCAATCGTACCAACGTTTACATGGGGCTTATTTCTTTCAAATTTTTCTTTAGACATTACGCACCTTTTGTTCGAACATTAATTTAAATTAAAACCACAATCACTTCTTTAAAACTGGAGCCCATAATCGGAATTGAACCGATGGCCTCTTCCTTACCAAGGAAGTGCTCTACCCCTGAGCTATATGGGCCTACTTCACCCCATTAATGGAGCGGGTGGCGGGAATCGAACCCGCATGTTCAGCTTGGAAGGCTGACGTTCTACCACTGAACTACACCCGCGGTATTTTCGACCCTATAAAAATGGTGGAGGGGGGAGGATTCGAACCTCCGAAGGCTGAGCCGTCAGATTTACAGTCTGATCCCTTTGGCCGCTCGGGAACCCCTCCGAATTTAGCCGACTATTGTCTTTTATTTAAATTTGGCTGTCAACATAGAAAACACATGTCGCTTAAAGTTTTTATTTTCCATGAAGATGCTGCATGACAGATTGGTACTCACCACGGCAAATAGCAGGCACCTCATTAATAATATCTCCGATTACTTCTTCAAGTAATTGCGATTCAACTTTACCAGGCGCCTTTAGCACATAGTTAACAACCTTATTGCGGTCGCCCGGGTGACCAATCCCTATTCTTAACCTATAAAAATCCTTCGTGGACATATTCGCAATAATATCTCTTAGCCCATTATGACCTCCATGACCACCCCCGAACTTTAAGCGCACCAACCCAGGAGCAATATCCAGTTCATCATGCACGACTAATATCTGATCAATCGGTATCTCGAAGTAACTTGCGCACGCCCGAACAGAGAAACCACTTTTATTCATATAGGCTTGAGGCTTAATCAGTCGGACTACCCTGCCCTCAATTAAACACTTTGCCAACTCGGCTTTAAACTTTGACTCATAGCTAAAAGACACATTATATTTATGAGCCAATTCGTCCAACAATAAAAACCCGGCATTATGCCGGGTTTTTTTATACTCATCGCCTGGATTACCCAAACCGACAATTAAAGAAATCATAGCTATTCGCCAGACTCCTCATCTTCAGATTTTTCTTCAGCCACCTCTTCCTCATCATCATCATCAACAGCTGCCGCTCTATTTGCTTGAATAGCCACTACCTGAAGATCATGATCATCACCCTGGCCTAGCGCGACAATTTCCATACCTTTGGCTAATTTAATATCTGACAAATGCAAGCTATCACCAATCTCTAAAGCTGAAACATCCACTTCAATGTACTCAGGAAGATCACCGGGCAAACATTGAATTTCAATATCGACCAAATCATGCGTTACAACACCACCTTGCTTAGCACCTGGCGCTTCATCAGCACCAATAAAGTGAAGAGGCACGTGAACTTTTAATTTTTCCGTCATGCTAACGCGCATAAAATCTGCGTGCATTAAAATGCTTTTAGCAGGATGTCGCTGCAGAGCTTTAATAATCACCTTTTCTTTCTTTCCATCTACATCAATTGACAAAATATGAGAAAAGAAAGCCTCATTATCCGTACTGTGCATTAACTGGTTATGACCCAAGGTTATTGAGACAGGCTCTTTGCCAGCCCCATAAATTACAGCCGGAACCATTTCTTGTTTACGTAAGCGACGTGTTGCACCTTTACCCAAATCCTTGCGAATCGATGCCGCCAATTCAAAGCTGATACTCATCTAACCTTCTCCAAAAATAATATTTAATTGCACTAAACAGCGTATTTTGCCACACTTTTTAATCTACGTATAGCGAACTCACCGAATCACCTTCCACCATCCGTCGAATTGTCTCGGCTAACATCTCGGCAACGCTAAGCTGTCGGATTTTCTCACAAGCCAATGCCGCCTCACTCAACGGAATCGTATCCGTCACCACTAATTCATCCAACACAGAATTTGATATATTACCTATCGCCTTTCCTGATAACACTGGATGGGTACAATAAGCTTTTACACTAATCGCGCCATTTTCTTTTAATGCCTTAGCCGCTAAGCATAACGTGCCAGCAGTATCAACAAGATCATCGACAATGACGCACTCTCTACCACTCACATCACCAATAATATTCATGACCTGAGATACATTCGCCTTAGGTCGGCGTTTATCAATAATTGCTAAATCCGCATCATCTAACCGCTTAGCAAGCGCGCGAGCTCGTACTACGCCACCCACATCAGGCGAAACAATCATTAAGTTTTCGGTTTTTCTTTTCCAAATATCACTCAACAGCAAGGGCGACGCATAAACATTATCGACCGGAATATCAAAAAAACCTTGTATTTGGTCAGCATGCAAGTCTACCGTTAAAACATGATCCGCACCCGCTGTATCTATCATCTTAGCAACCAATTTTGATGTAATTGGTACACGTGCCGAGCGCGGGCGACGGTCTTGCCTTGCATAGCCATAGTAAGGGATAACAGCGGTAATCCGGCTTGCACAGGCTCTTTTTAATGCATCAATCATCACCAACAACTCCATAACATGGTTATTGGTTGGCGCACATGTCGGCTGAATGATAAAGACGTCCTTACCACGAACATTCTCACCTATTTCAACCATCACTTCGCCATCGCTAAATATTTCCACGCTGGCTCTTCCTAGCCTCATATTTAAATGACGCACGATATCTTTAGCTAACGATATGTTTGCATTGCCAGCAAACACCATGATGCCACTATCTAGCACAGTAAACTCCCACTAAAGCTTTGAATGATATATAAAGAATGGCTGGGGCGCCAGGACTCGAACCTGGGATGCGGAGATCAAAACCCCGTGCCTTAACCGCTTGGCCACGCCCCAAACTTTATGGCTGCAGATTATACCTGATTTACTCGATTAAAAAACTGTTTAAGTGACTTCTGTAAAGGAGATTCGTTAACACCTTTTACAACCCACTTATTCCAGTCAACCGGTAACTGATCTGACAGCGACACCGCCTCTTGCCGAGTATTGCATTTTGCAAACATACTCGAGCCAGTGCCTGTTAAATAAACTTTACTAAAGACAGAAAATCGTCGATACACATCGTCTAATTCCTGACTCATTTGTCTAACAACGGGCAAGCAACTATTATTTTCTTGTCCGTTTAAAAAGTCGCGTATTGTGATCGCAGAATTAACTCGTGTCAAATGCTTATGTGTAAAAACTTCTCTTGTTGAGCAATGGTAATCGGTATTAACTACAACAAACCACTTTTCAGGTAACTCTATCGGCGTCACTTTCTCGCCGACACCTTCTGCCCAAGCTGAGCATCCTTTCACAAAAACCGGCACATCCGCACCTAACTCAAGACCTAAAACAGCCAATTGTTCGACTGACAACCCTAGCCCCCAAACCTCATTCAGCACAACGAGTGTTGTCGCAGCATCCGAACTACCTCCACCTAAGCCTGCACCCATAGGCAGTATCTTTTTTAGTGTGATATGCGCACCAGACTTTGACCCACTTCGCTGTTTCAATAATTGCGCCGCCTTTAACACTAGGTTTTCGTCCATTTTAATATCAGCTGAACGACAACTTAAGGTCACATCATTATGATCAGTTGGTACGATATTCAACCAATCGGATATGGCAATTATTTGAAAAACTGTTTGCAGCTCATGATAACCATCGGCTCTTTGCCCGATAACATTAAGCATTAAATTTAATTTTGCCGGCGCTGGCCACCAATGCTCAGCCCACTCGTTCTGATCTACAGTTACACTAACCATTCATCCACGACCAATTTTATTTTCAACCCTTCTTTCGATAAGTAAATTTTACTTGGTAAGACAATACCACCCACCTTCTCAAAATCTCCCAACCTTACATCCCATCCATCTTGGTTAAACAAAATAACGCCCGTCTTCTGCTCTTCACTCATTAATAACTGGGCTTTAGGGGACGGTATGCCCCTCACCCAATATTTCAAATGTGCCCAAGGAGGCAAGTAGCCTAAAGATGACTGCAAATCCTCGTCTGAAATACGCTGCATGACTCCCTTGGCGTCAGACATCGCAATTCCTGCATTTGAATATACCAACCTTGCAACCACCCCACCTAGCGACGTACTCAAGGTTAAATCATCAGCGAGAGCATCATGCTTCCACTCCAACTTAGTTAACCAGGACTCGCGATGATTACGCACGGACAGTCGACCCAATAATTGCCAATGCTTAATAGCTAAAACCTTTTCCGTGTTCAGAAGGCTCTGAGCAATATTCGCGTCCGATTTAATCGAACCCACCGAGGAACACGCAAGCAATTGCGTAACTAATAATACAAGCAGGAAATAACGAATCACTTAAGCCTCTTCAAAACCTCTATTAAGTGTCGGTTATCAGCATCTCGCTTCAGCGCATTCCCCCACAACTGACGCGCTTCTTTTTGGCGACCCAACATCCATAATGTTTCACCTAGATGCGCCGCTATCTCGCCCTCCGGTGAGATTTTATAGGCCTCTTGCAACAAAACCAACGCCTTCTCATAGTGCCCTTCACGATAATTCAGCCAACCCATACTGTCTAAAATGGCTGAATCATTCGGACGCAATGATATCGCCTGCGATAAATACTGACGAGCCTCTTTAAACCGAAAGGTCTTACTCGCTAAAGTATACCCAAGCGCATTTAATGCATTAGCATCGTTGGGCTCCCTTTCCAGCACAAACAATAAATCTTTCTCTGCAACAGTCAACTCATCTAATTCAGTTGCAGCAATTGAGCGGGCATAGCGTAGAGACAAGTCATCAGGCGATGCATTAACAGCTTCATTCATCAAGGCATATAAAACCTTATTATGTTGCCCACCCATTAATAACTCCGCTTCTAATAAATAAAACTTAGTTGCGTTTTTTGGGTATTCATTACGAAGCCTTTGCAAAACACTTCTTGCTCCTTGTAGGTCGCCAGTCTCTGACTTAATCATTGCAATGGATGCTTGAGAATCCATATGATGAACACCTTTTTTCACCCTCTCAAACCACATCAAGGCTTCTTCATAAGCTTTTTGGTAATAGTAGATGCGGCCCAAGTAAAAAGCTGATTTTGAAGAGAATGCATCGACTTCATACAAATCTTTAAATACCTTTAATGCCTCATTGGCATTATCTAACTTTAAATAAACAAGGCCTAGTGCAAAGCTTGCCTCGGGGTAGCTTTCCCCTTGAGAGACTAATTTCAAAAACTCTATTTTGGCAGCTTCATAGTCTTCACTCTTGGCTAATAACTGCCCATACCCCATCGTCAGCTGCCTTGATTTAAGTCGCTCGGCTGCATTTTTTAGCGTCAATAAAGCACGCTCCGTTTCCTCTTTACCTTCCAGCACCAGTGCAAGTTGCGCAAAACCTACCGGCCAAGTTGGGTCTAATTTTGTGACCGTTATCGCGTCATTTTCTGCCTGACCCCACTCTTTCAGCTGAGACATAATTTTTGAACGAACTAAATAAACACCAGCCTCTTCAGGGTAACTATCCACCAGCACATTGATCACGTTAACCCCAACATCCTTATTGGCATTACGAAAAACAACATCACCGATAGCAAGCAGGGCACTACGCAGAGGAATGTCACTTTCTTCAAGTATTAAATTAATCTGACTCAAGCTTTTCTCAGCATCGCCTGAACGTAAATAAATAGTCAGCGCAAGTCGACGCGACTGAACTGACAACACCTGAGAAGACTCAAGTAATATATCTATTGCAGCCTTCGCTGCCACAATATCTTTGTTATACAGGGCTATTTGGGCCGCTCTCAAAGCAACTTGAGGGTCATTCGAACGTTTCGCTGCATCAACATAAAAAGCTGAGGCCATATTAATGTCTCCTCGCTGGCCAGCCACCTCCCCCCCCAACAAGCTATATAACAATGCTGCGTCTAACTGACTAGGTTGAATTAACGCCGTATTCGGCTCTTTCTCTTCAATACTCGATGCCGCCTTAACAGGCTCTTCAACTTCAACAATATCGCTACTTGTCACATGAGCACAACCTGCCAAAGAAGCCACAAGAACCACTAACACTAACCTTAAAAGCATATTTTTCTCACTCAATATCTCACGCTACATTACCCACCCACAAATGCGCTAATTAGATGACAGCCACTTCCAAAGAAAATCTGTGGAGTCATCCATTCGAACTTAATAGAACATTCATTAGATGAAAAAGCTTATAATAACCCAATTAGATTAAAGTAAAACCACCAAAAGTGCATGCTGCTTACGCTCGGACTCAATCACAATACTGCGCCTATCGACATCCGTGAGAAACTTGCTTTTTCACCTGATCGCCTAAGCCACTCACTTCAGTCCTTAAACAAGCTCGCCTCTATCGAAGAAGCAGCCATTTTATCGACCTGTAATCGCACAGAAATTTATTGTGACACCACCACTCAGCAAGCTGATGAACTCATCACTTGGCTAGCAGCCCATCATCAACTAGATGAAAACAACATAAGAAACTACCTCTATAGTCACACTGAGCACCACTCAATAAAACATATGTCCCGCGTTGCATGTGGTCTCGATTCCATGGTTTTAGGTGAACCCCAAATTCTAGGCCAAATGAAAACAGCCTATCAACAAGCCGCTGAGGCCGGGACCTTAGGAAAATACCTAGGACGCTTGTTTCAACACACTTTTCAAGTTGCAAAAAAAGTACGCACCGACACTGCTATTGGCTCTAGTCCAGTATCAGTTGCCTTCGCCGGCGTTAAATTGGCACAACAAATATTTGGTGACTTACAAGATCAAACAGCACTACTCATTGGTGCAGGCGAAACAATTGAATTATCAGCTCAGCATCTAAAAGAACAAGGTATTGGCCGCTTAATTGTAGCCAACAGAACGTTAGAAAAAGCACATACTATCGCCTCCCAAGGCAACGGTTACGCCATTGAAATAAAAGACATCCCTGAGCACCTCTCTGAAGCAGATATCATTATTTCATCAACCGCTAGCTCACTTCCCATTTTAGGCAAAGGTAGCGTTGAAACAGCTATTGCAAAACGTAAACATAAACCCATGTTTATGATGGATTTAGCCGTACCACATGATATTGAAAAGGAAGTCGGTTCGTTAAGCGACGTGTATCTTTACTGCGTTGATGATCTAAAAAATATAGTTGATGTTGGTTTACAATCTCGCCGTGAAGCAGCCGAGCAAGCTGAAGACATTATTGATATTCAAGTGTCTCACTTTCAAACTTGGATTCGAGCGCAAGATGCCTCAAAAACCATTTATCAGCTAAGAACACAATCAGATAAAACACGCGAAGAAGTGCTTCAAAAAGCCATCAATTCACTTAATAATGGTCAACCAGCTGAGCATGTCCTTGAACGCTTAGCGAGTGATTTAACAAACAAAATTTTACACGCACCCAGTAGCACATTGAAACAGGCAGCATCTGAAGGTAACAACGAATTACTATCAGCCGCTCAACAACTTTTTAACCTAAAAAAATAACGTGAACATAACCATTTTACAAAAGCTAGACACCCTCTCTGAGCGCTTCGAAGAAATTGCAGGACTGTTGTCTGAACCTAGCGTACAGAGCGATCAAAACAAATTTCGCGCTTTAAGCCAAGAGTATGCCCAACTAGACCCCATTGTCAGCACACATCAAAACTACTTGGTGACACTGGAGGATCAAAAAGCAGCAAAAGCCATGCTCAACGATAGCGACCCTGATATCAAAGCAATGGCGAAAGAAGAACTCAAAGAAACTCAGATTGCTCTGGAAACACAAGAAAAAGAACTACAAATCCTTTTACTTCCAAAAGACCCTAACGACGGGAAAAATGCGTTCCTTGAAGTTCGAGCTGGAACAGGTGGTGATGAAGCCGCTATTTTTTCAGGTGATTTATACCGCATGTACTTACGGTTCGCCGAGAAAAAAGGCTGGAAATTTGAAATTATGAGTGAAAACCAAGGCGACCACGGCGGTTACAAAGAAATTATTGCGCGGATTGAAGGCAACGATGTGTATTCACAACTTAAGTTTGAATCGGGCGCCCACCGTGTTCAACGTGTTCCAGAAACTGAATCGCAAGGCCGCGTACACACCTCAGCTTGTACAGTAGCCATCATGCCTGAAGCCGATGAAAAAGATGAGATTGAAATCAACTCCGGCGACCTACGCGTTGATACATTTCGCGCATCAGGCTCGGGCGGACAGCACGTTAATAAAACCGACTCTGCCATTCGTCTTACCCACCTTCCAACGGGTACCGTTGTAGAGTGTCAAGACGAACGCTCCCAACATAAAAATCGAGCACGTGCGATGTCACTGTTAAAAGCTAGAATTATGAGTGCCGAACAAGAAAAAGCTGATGCAGAACAAGCAGAGTCTCGTCGCTCACAGGTTGGCAGTGGTGATCGCTCTGAACGAATTCGCACTTACAATTACCCACAAGGTCGGGTAACCGATCATCGCATCAACTTAACGCTATATAAATTAGATGAAGTGATGCAAGGTTCGCTGGATCAAATCATTGACCCGTTAATTCAAGAACACCAAGCTGAACAACTAACCCAGCTAAGTTCTGACGATTAGCGACACCCTTGGCCAATTTAACCATAAAAGAGGCGCTAAAACTCGCATCTAATAGCCTACTTGATAGCGACAGTGGTGAACTCGATAGTGAGGTTTTACTCGCTCACGTAGTTAAAAAAAACCGCAGCTACTTCAGGGCTTGGCCAGATCGCACCCTATCGGCCGATGATCTGCACACCTTTCTACAGCTTATCGAACAACGTCAAATTGGGCAGCCTATTGCCTATTTGACCGGCGAGCGTGAATTTTGGTCTCGGTCTTTTATTGTGTCACCTGATGTTTTAATACCCCGACCGGACACTGAGTTACTGATCGACATCGTTCAACAAAAATTTACAACAAACCAATCCTTTTCTATTTTAGATTTAGGTACTGGCAGTGGCGCAATAGCCATAACATTGGCCCTAGAGTTTAGCAACGCATCGGTCACAGCAGTTGACTCAAGCATTAAGGCCCTCGCCATCGCAAACAAAAATAGCCGTCAACTTAATGCAAACAAAGTTGAGTTTATTCACAGCGTCTGGTTTGAACAAGTACCTAGCAAAGCTTTCGACATAATTATCAGCAACCCGCCTTATATTTGCCAAACTGACCCACATCTTTTAGACGGTGATGTTCGCTTTGAACCAAACTCAGCGCTAGTCGCTATGGACGGCGGCTTATTAGACATTAAACATATTACTTCAAATGCTCATAAATACCTTAAATCAGATGGCGTACTGTTATTTGAACATGGCTATCAACAGGGCGTACAGGTTAAAAATTTGTTAGAATCATCCGGGTTCAAATCAACCGAACAATTTCAAGATATCCAAGGCCATACTCGTGCCACATTAGGCAAAAAGCCGTAATCAATAAGGTTTTAAAATGCATCAAAAAGAAATCGAATTACCAAGGAAGCTGGTCAACAAACTCTTGCACCACGCCCAACTATCACAAGACATAGAGGCTTGTGGTTTTGTCGGCAAGGATGAGTCTGGCAACTATACTTGCTACCCCGTTAAAAATGTTGCCGACGTACCTAGCACTCGCTTTTTAATGGCGCCTGAAGAACAAATAAGCACCATGAAAGCGATGCGTGACAAGGAAGAAAGCCTTTTCGCCATTTATCATTCCCACCCAACAGCACCGGCCAAACCCTCGGCGACTGACATTGAGCTATCCGCTTACCCAGAAGCTTATTACTTGATTATTTCTTTGAACACCAAAGGCGTGCTAGAAATGCGCTGTTTCAAATTACTGCACGACGAAAATATTGTTGAAATCACCCTTAGAATGAGTGAAGAATAAAACCTATTGTTTATCGTCAATATCTAGGTTTTTGGGTTCTAAGCTCGAGAAATACATGGCGCGCTTTAGCTTTCTTCTTGGCCCATCAGCATACTCACTCAATAAATAAGCTTCTCTATAGGCCACGACCGCATCATTATATTTTTTCAAGTGCATTTGCGCATCACCCACTAGCAACCACCCTTGAACGGTCGGCTTATCCTTGAGCTTCTCGGTGACACGAGCAATCTGTTGCTCAACGTTCGCCCTCTCCTCATCCACCGGCTTTATCACAGCTTGCGTAGCATCAACTTGCTCTGTTGTTACATTCGCACACGCCAGCATCATTAACGACAGTACAAAAACACTCACCCCTTTAAATACACTCATAAACACCTCATTATTTAATTTAATTTCATCTAGCTATGAACTTGGCATGCTAATTATTCTTTCAACTTGCTCTGTAGTAATTTATTTAACTCTTGGGGGTTTGCTTTACCTTGAGTTTGCTTCATCAATTGGCCCACGAAAAAGCCTATCATCTTCGTTTTCCCAGCTCTAAATTGTTCCACCTGATCCATATTATCAGCCATCAATTGATCAATCATTTTTTCAAGTGCACCTGTATCAGAAATTTGCTTTAAACCTTCTCGTTCAATAAGCTCATCGGCAGAATGCTCGCTTGACCACATCAACTCAAGCACTTGCTTGGCTATTTTTCCAGAAATAGTTTGGTCCGCTATTCGCTTAACCAAGCCACCTAAGCGTTCCGCACTAACCGGGCTATTCACTATATCCACGTTATGTTGGTTCAAAGCAGCACTTAACTCACCCATCACCCAATTGGCAACAAGCTTAGCCTCTCCATCAGAGAAATTAACAGCATCTTCATAATAATCAGCCATTGCCCGTTGCGTGGTTAACACCTCGGAGTCGTAGGCACTTAAACCATATTGCTGCTGAAAACGCTGTTTTTTAGCCGCCGGTAACTCTGGCAAACTATCGCGCATTTCATCTAATAGTGATGATGTTATTTCTACTGGCAACAAATCGGGGCACGGGAAGTAACGGTAATCATTCGCCTCTTCTTTTGATCGCATGGAGCGCGTTTCATCTTTGTTTGCATCATACAAACGGGTTTCTTGAACCACCTTGCCACCTGAATCAATCACATCAATCTGACGTTCAACTTCGTGTGCAATCGCTTTTTCAATAAAACGAAAAGAGTTTAAATTTTTAATTTCTGCACGTGTTCCAAACTCTTCTTGCCCCACTGGCCTAACCGACACGTTCACATCACAACGAAAAGAGCCTTCCTGCATGCTGCCATCACAAATGCCCAAATACTGCACCAACGTGTGCAATTTTTTAACATAGGCAACCGCTTCTGCAGCTGAACGCATATCAGGTTCAGAAACAATTTCAAGTAAGGGTGTGCCAGCACGATTCAGATCAATACCCGTCATACCATGATAATCTTCATGCAACGATTTACCCGCGTCCTCTTCTAAATGAGCTCGTGTTACACCTATTGTTTTAGTTTCGCCACCTACTTCAATATCCAACTGCCCTAAACCCACAATAGGCTTATCAAATTGACTCGTTTGGTAACCCTTTGGCAAATCAGGATAAAAATAATTTTTACGTGCGAACACCGAGTATGGCGCAATATGCGCACCAATCGCCAAACCAAACTTCACGGCAAAGCGTACCGCCTGTTCATTTAGAACCGGCAAGGTACCCGGCATTCCAAGGTCGATGGCACATGCTTGTGTGTTTGGTTCAGCACCATACGCCGTAGATGCACCAGAGAAAATTTTAGATTTAGTGGCTAGCTGAGCGTGAATTTCAAGTCCAATAACTGTCTCCCATTTCATGCTGATGCCTCCTGCTCGTACCCAGCTGGCACCGCAAGGTGCCAATCTGTTAGTTGTTGATATTGATGCGCCACGTTTAATAAACGAGCCTCTTCAAAATAATTACCAATCAATTGCATACCCACCGGTTTATTATTAACGAAACCACACGGTACAGACATACCAGGCAAACCCGCTAAATTAACGCCAATGGTAAAAATATCTGACAAATACATTGAAACAGGGTCACCTTTTTTCTCACCTGACGCAAATGCAACTGATGGCGCTGTCGCACTGGCAATAACATCCACTTCTTTAAAGGCCTCTACAAAATCTTGTTTAATTAAACGGCGGACTTGCTGTGCTTTTTTGTAATACGCATCGTAATAACCTGCTGATAGCACATACGCGCCGATCATAATTCGACGTTTCACCTCATCACCAAAGCCTTCTCCACGCGAGCGCTTGTACAGATCTTCTAAATCTTTCGGTGATTCACAACGATGTCCAAAACGAACACCATCAAAACGTGACAAATTAGCAGAGCACTCAGCTGGCGCGACCACGTAATAAGCGGGCACGGATAGGTTAATATTAGGCAAACTAATTTCTTTTATATTTGCACCTGCTGACTTCATCGCATCAACCGCTGCTTCAACTTTCTCACGAATATCAGCATCAAGGTCTTTAGTGAAAAACTCTTTTGGCAAGCCAATGGTCAAACCTTTGATGGAATCACCTAGACCCGCCAACAAATCATCCACCGGTTTATCGACACTGGTGGAGTCTTTTTCATCAAACCCTGACATCGCTTGCAACATAATAGCGGCATCTTCAGCGCTTTTTGCCATTGCACCGCCTTGGTCTAGGCTTGAGGCAAATGCAATCATTCCGTAACGTGACACGCGACCATAAGTCGGCTTAATGCCGGTAATACCGCAAAAAGCGGCTGGCTGACGAATAGAGCCGCCCGTATCCGTGCCGCTCGCCAACGGTGCTAAACGAGCAGCAACGGCTGCGGCCGAACCGCCTGAAGAACCACCGGGCACGGTATCCAAATCCCAAGGATTTTTCACACTGCCATAAAAACTTGTCTCATTAGATGAGCCCATCGCAAACTCATCCATATTGGTTTTACCCAACATAACGGCACCTGCCAGCTCTAATTGGTTAACCGCAGTCGCTGTATAAGGCGCAACAAAGTTATCTAGCATTTTTGAACCACAGCTCGTTCTCAAGCCTTGCGTACAAAAAATATCTTTATGTAGCAAAGGGATACCTGTTAACAAGCCGCCCCCACCCGATGCGATCACCTTGTCTGCTTGTTGTGCAATGGAAAGTGCCACCTCTTCATTTGAAGTGATAACACTATTTAGATCGCCATCGAAATGTTTTATCCGCGCCAAAAAATATTGGCTCAATTCAACACTTGATATCTCTTTATTGCGAAGACTCGCAGACAGTTCTTTTAGTGATTTGTTATACATTTTTTACCAAAACTAATAATACAATTAATCGATCACGCGCGGCACTAAGAATAAACCATCTTCTATCGCCGGCGCATTTTTCTGCAAAGCATCACGTTGATTGCTTTCCAAAACAACATCTGTTCTAAGCCGTTGAGATTGATCTAACGGATGAGCCATCGGTTCAATATCAGAGGTATCAACTTGGCTCATCTGTTCCACTAACACCATAATGTTGGATAGATCTGACGCATATGATTCAACTTGCTCTGGTTCAATACCGAGCCTCGCCAAATGTGCTATTTTCAGTACATCTTCCGACTGAATTGACATAGAATGACTCCTTTATTTAATTCCATCTTTAAAACCGTGCAAATTAACACAATTCGCGTCTTGCCCAAAGAGGTAAAGGGTTGTTAAAGTACAAAATTACTCACCATTAACACTTATTAATTTCATGTTTAAAAAAATACGTGGCATGTTTTCCAACGATTTGTCCATCGATTTGGGGACTGCGAATACTTTAATTTATGCCCTTGGCAAAGGCATTGTGCTCGATGAGCCCTCTGTTGTCGCTATTCGTGAAGATAAAATTCGTGGCGAAAAAAGCTTTGCAGCTGTCGGGAGTGAAGCGAAAGCGATGTTAGGAAGAACACCTGGAAACATCACCGCTATTCGCCCAATGAAAGATGGCGTTATTGCTGACTTCACGATCACCGAGAAAATGCTTCAGTATTTTATTCATAAAGTACACGAAGGTAAGTTTTTACGCCCAAGCCCCCGAGTCCTCATTTGCGTCCCTTGTGGGTCTACTCAAGTTGAACGCAGAGCGATAAGGGAATCCGCCTCGGGCGCTGGAGCACGTGAAGTGTATTTAATTGAAGAGCCTATGTCTGCTGCCGTAGGCGCTGGTTTACCAATCGATGAAGCACTCGGCTCTATGGTTTTAGACATAGGCGGTGGCACATCAGAAATTGCTGTTCTTTCGCTCAATGGCATCGTTTATTCTGAATCTATTCGCGTCGGTGGTGACCGCTTCGATGAGGCTATTATCAATTATGTTCGTCGTAATTACGGAACCATTATTGGTGAATCAACAGCAGAAAAAATCAAACACACTATCGGCTCAGCTTACCCTGCTAATGAAGTCAAAGAAATGTCCGTTACCGGTCGCAATTTAGCAGAAGGTATTCCTCGAAGCTTCACACTCAATAGCAACGAAATTTTGGAATCTCTACAAGAGCCCGTTAGTGCTATTGTTAGCGCTGTTAAACAAGCGCTAGAGCAAACACCCCCTGAACTCAGTGCAGATGTTGCTGAAAATGGAATCGTGCTAACCGGCGGTGGTGCTCTGCTTTATGGCTTAGACCAACTTATCCATGAGGAAACAGGGGTTCCGGTTCGTACAGCAGACGACCCACTGACTTGCGTTGCTCGAGGTGGCGGTAAAGTATTAGAGTTGATTAATGAAAAGGGACCTAACACGTTTGCTTTAGAATAAGAAAAAAGGTCATTCGCCATAAAACCCATTTTCTCAAAAGGTCCTGCTACCAGCTCTCGCTTTATTGTCGTAGTCCTTATTTCTATTTTACTACTGCTAATAGCACAGCAAACCAATCAACTCGCGCGCCTTAAAGACGGCCTGTCCTTTATCGTGCACCCCGTACTGGTTGCTGTTGACCTACCCACCAAACTGTATAACTGGCTCACTGAAAGCACCAGTGACCTGTCAGAATTAATTGAAGAAAACCACCGTCTCAAATCTGAATCGTTGCTACTAAAAGTCAAACTGCAAAAATTTGAAGCACTTGAAACAGAAAACACCCGTTTGCATAGCTTACTGGAGTCTTCATTTAAAATCGGCGAGCAATTTATTTCTGCCTCGCTGATTAAAGTAAACCAAAACCCAAATACGACAAATATTGTTATCGATAAAGGTAGCCGATTTAATCTATACAAAGGCCAGGCCGCCCTTAACGAAGATGGGGTACTAGGTCAAATTATTAACGTCCACCCTCTTACCTCCTCCATCATGCTCATCACTGACCCTAACCATGCAACACCTGTTGAAATCAATAGGACGGGGTTAAGAACTATTGCATCCGGTAGCGGCATACAGAACACACTCACTCTGCCATACCTACCGCATAATGCCGATATTAAAATAGGCGACTTACTGACGACATCTGGACTAGGTGGCGTATTCCCAACCGGTTACCCCGTTGCCATCGTCACCAAATTAACACCGCTTCCTGGCGAAGCCTTTATGCACGCCGAGGCTAATACCATTGCCAAGATAGACAGTACCCGCGACATTTTATTAGTTTGGAGCAAACAGGAACCCATTCCTATTTTATCCGGTGCACCCGTAGAACCTGAGCCGCTAACGCCCGATGCACGCTAAATCTTCCGGCGGTTTCATTATTGTTTTAAGCGTGTTTTGCTCGATGTGCCTCAGCCTTGCACCATGGCCTGATCAAATCGCAATTTTGATGCCTAACTGGACTCTGCTAACACTAATGTACTGGAGCATCGCCTTACCTCATAAAGTTAGCGTATTGACGGGCTTTGTAACAGGCCTACTATTCGATGTATTAACAGGTAGCCTATTAGGACAAAATGCCCTCATTTTCAGCATCGCCTCATTTTTTTGCCATTCTCTTTACTCTCGTTTAAGAAATTATCGAATATGGCAACAAGCTATTTTTGTTCTGATATTTTTACTCTTGATAAAACTGATATCTTTATGGATTGATCGGTTTACTATGAACACAGGGTATACCTACCAATACTGGCTCCAAGTACTCTTAAGCGCGATGGTTTGGCCTGCCGTATTTGCAAGCCTACGCTTAGTCAGAAGACGCTTTAGGGTGCAATAGCGCACGATGAAAACTCGTTTCGATCTCAAAAGTTCGCTCCAAGAAAACCGCCTGTTTCTCTTACGAGCAACCACGCTCATCGTCTTTGTTCTAATCTTATTTTTTGCGCTCATTGCTCGACTAACGTATTTACAAATTGAAACACATGAGAAGTATGCAGACCTTGCTCAAAACAATCGAGTTAAGCTCTCTGTTATTAACCCTGTACGTGGCTTAATTTTCGATACCCAGGGTCGAGTTCTTGCTGAAAATAACCCCAGCTACAGCCTTGAGTTAGTTCCAGAGCAAGTTCAAGATATGCCTGAAACCCTCAAACAGTTAAGCGCCTTATTGCCTATTTCTGATGATGAAATAAAACTGTTCGAAAAACGCCGGCAGCAACAAAAGCGCTTCGCTAGCGTTCCGCTGAGAAATCGATTAAACGATACCGAAGTCGCAGTTTTTTCTGCTAACCGTCACTTATTCCCCGGCGTCGATATTCAAGCTCGCCCTATACGGCACTACACTTTCCCTGAACTAACCTCGCACGTGGTGGGTTATGTCGGCGCCATCAATGAGAAAGAGCTTAAAACCATTGACCCGGTAAACTACCGAGGTTCTCGTTTTATTGGAAAAACAGGCATTGAAAGAACGTACGAAACTGAACTACACGGACATGTAGGTTATCAACAAACAGAAAACACGGCACAAGGTCGGTCTCTAAAAACCCTTAGCTACACACCTCCGTTATCAGGTAAGGATCTCACCTTACATTTAGATATCGACCTCCAAAAAGTTGCACACGATGCACTCGGTGATTACACCGGTAGTGTTGTTGCGATAGATACGCGCACTGGGGCTGTTCGCGCACTCGTTAGCAAGCCAGGGTTCGATGCTAATTTATTTGCCAAAGGCATCGATCAAACTTCGTACAGTCAGTTACAAAACTCTTCAAAGCGCCCTTTATTTAATCGCTCTCTTCGTGGTCAATACCCCCCCGGGTCTACCTTAAAACCCTTTTTAGGACTGGCAGGGCTTGATTATAAAACCATTCACCCACATCAAAAAATCTACTGCCCGGGCTTTTATCAACTGCCTAAACAAAGCCATAAATATCGCGATTGGAAGAAAACTGGGCACGGTATGACGACACTACACGACTCCATCGTCCAATCATGCGATGTCTATTACTATGTATTGGCTCATGAATTAAAAATCGACCGGATGCATCATTTCTTGCATAAATTTGGCTTTGGGCAAAAAACAGGTATCGATATTCTCGGTGAAAAGTCAGGTTTATTGCCCTCACGCGAATGGAAAAAGCGCACCCGTAACCAAGTTTGGTACCCTGGCGAAACACTGATCGCTGGCATAGGCCAGGGTTTTAATTTAACAACACCACTTCAATTAGCTCACGCTACGGCTATTCTTGCCAACAAGGGTTCCGCATTTACGCCATCGTTGGTTGCTAACATCGATAATAAAAACCAATTGCCCGCAACGACCTTACCCATTAAATTAAATAACCCTCAACATTGGGATTTAATTATTGATGCTATGTACGATGTCGTTAATGGGGCTCGTGGAACGGCACGCAAAATTAGTATAGGGGCCAACTATAAAATTGCCGGTAAAACAGGGACAGCTCAAGTATTTACTATTAAGCAAGATGAAGAATATGAAGAAGAAAACGTGGTAGAACATCTCAAAGACCATGCTCTGTTCATTGCTTTTGCACCTGCAAGAAATCCGCAACTAGCCATTGCTGTTATCGTCGAGAACGGTGGACACGGCGGTTCTGTCGCAGCCCCCATTGCCCGTGCTATTTTCGATAAATATATACAAGTAACCCCATGAATTGGTTTTTCAAAACAACCCAACAAACTAGCCCTTATCACCAACGCAAAGGCAATGTTTTTCGTCGATTACACATCGATTTCACACTACTCATTTTACTTATTCTTTTATCCTCCATTGGCATCATTATCTTAATGAGTGCAGGACATGAAAATATGGGGCTGCTGAACAGGCAAGCGACTCGATTAGCCGTCGCCTTTTTTGCGATGCTAGTTGTGGCTCAAGTTCCACCTCATGCGTTAAAAATGTTTGCCCCTTGGTTGTTTCTGCTAGGCACACTTTTATTACTTGGCGTGTTATTTGTTGGCGACATGGGCAAAGGTGCCCAGCGTTGGTTAGATTTAGGTTTCTTTCGCTTCCAACCATCGGAGCTATTAAAACTTGCGACACCCATGATGGTGGCGTGGTATCTCGCAGAAAGGCGATTACCACCCAGCAACAAACATATCGTTCTCGCCACGGTATTTATAGCCATCCCTACCGTATTAATCGCCAAGCAGCCTGATTTAGGCACTGCTATTTTAATTGCTAGCTCGGGGTTAGCTGTACTATTTCTTGCTGGTATTTCTTGGAAAATAATCATGGGTGTTATAGCTGCTGGGGCAGCGCTCGCTCCAGTTTTATGGAGTTTTATGAAAGACTACCAGAAGCAACGCGTCCTTACCTTTTTGAGCCCAGAAGAAGATCCTTTAGGCAGTGGCTACCACATTATTCAATCTAAAATCGCTATCGGGTCTGGTGGCCTATATGGGAAAGGATGGACACATGGCTCTCAAGCACGGTTAGAATTTTTACCGGAAAGCTCAACTGATTTTATTTTTGCTGTTTTCGCTGAAGAGTTTGGTTTAATCGGTTGCATCGGTCTGCTAACTATTTATTTGCTGATTTTTATCCGTTCAATCTATATGTCCATACAGGCCCAAGATACCTTTTCAAGGTTACTAGCCGGTAGTTTATCACTCACTTTTTTTATCTATTTATTTGTAAACGTCGGTATGGTAACAGGCATTTTACCCGTCGTTGGTGTACCCTTACCGCTAGTTAGTTATGGCGGCACCTCAATGGTGACATTATTAATTGGTTTTGGCATATTAATGTCTATTCACACTCACCGTAAATTACTTTCCTCCTAAGGACTTAGGTTATGCATGATATAAAAATCCGTACTTTCCAACTAGCAACTACCTTGTTATTTACCTTCATTTCGTTAACCGCGTGTGCCGCTACACCAGTCGCCAAACCAAGTATCTACGATGATTTTATTGAAAAAATGGTCAGCGAGCATCAGTTTGATAAAGCAAAACTAACCACTCTACTCGATAAAGCTGTGGTTAAAGAGAGCATTTTAAAAGCCATGTCGTCGCCTGCCGAAAAACGTTTAGAATGGCATAGCTATCGCAAAATATTTCTAAAACCTAACCGCATCAACGGTGGTATACAGTTTTGGCAAGAAAATAAAGCCTTGCTTGAAGCTGCCTCGAAAAAATACGACGTGCCCGCTGAAATCATCGTAGCCATTATTGGTGTTGAAACCCGTTATGGTGGGAACACTGGTTCATATAAGGTACTCGACGCTTTGACCACTTTAGGCTTCCATTTTCCAAAACGTGCCAAGTTCTTCAAAAGTGAATTAGAACATTTTTTATTACTATGTCGCGAAGAAGGCTTTGACCCCTACGAACCAAAAGGCTCATATGCTGGCGCTATGGGTAAATCGCAATTTATTTCCAGTAGTTACAGAGCCTATGCCGTTGATGGCGACGGCGATAATAAGCGCGATTTATGGAACAGCCATGCAGATATTATCAGCAGTATCGCGCATTATTTTTCCAAACATGGGTGGCGGAATTCACCGCTTATCACTCAACAAACAGCTGTTAATGGTGACGCTTATAAAACCTTAATAAATCGCTCTCTTAAGCCAAAAAACACGCTAAAGCAGTTGGCTGAAAAATACGTCGCCATACCACCAAACATGGCCGATGACACAGTCGTAAAATTATTAGAACTAAAACAAAAAGATCACTCTGAATTTTGGCTCGCATTTCATAATTTCTACGTTATCACTCGTTATAACCATAGCCACTTATATGCCATGGCTGTTTATCAGCTTGGCCAAGAAATCAAAAAGGGCTATCTAAAAACAACATCATGACTATGCGCTTTTTTTTACTACCTATTATCGTCAGCCTACTCGTTGCCTGCACCAGCCAACCGTCATTCGTTAGCGATAGCGCACCGTCAGTTCACCCGGCCAATATTGAGCAAACCCCTGACGCCATTCCAAAAGTAGAAGCCAAAAGTCGTGGTGGTAACCCCGCTTCATATGAAGTATTTGGGAAAACCTATTACGTACTACCCACTAGCGAAAACTTCGTTCAACGTGGTGTCGCCTCTTGGTACGGCACCAAGTTTCACGGAAACAAAACCTCGAACGGTGAAACCTACGATATGTACGCAATGTCTGCGGCCCATAAGACACTACCTATTCCAACATACGTAGAAGTGACTAATTTATCGACTGGTAAAAAAATTATTGTCCGAGTCAATGATCGTGGACCTTTCCATGATGACCGAATAATCGACCTATCATATGCTGCGGCCGCCAAGCTTGGCACCTTAAAAAATGGAACGTCATTAGTAGAAGTCAAAGCCATTGACCCTCTTACTCATGTAACGACGTCACTAGATACGCCGCCTGTTACCCAGAATAACGACATCAGCTTAAGACATAGTATTAAGAAGCCTCCTTCCTCAAAAGGCGGTTTTTTATTCATTCAAGTAGGCGCCTTTAATTCTGTAGACAACGCGAACAAACTAAAATACGAGTTAACCAACCAACTCAAAACACCTGTTACCGTTAAGCCAAGCAGCCACCTCCCCGACCCTTTATATCTCGTTCGCGTCGGCCCTTATATAAAGATGAAGAATGCTGACTCGGCTAGGTTAAAGCTTCATGAACTAGGATATAAAAACGCTATCTATACTACAAATTAACCCAACGAAGTCATCATGCTACGGCCTCTTAGGAGGTTCTTTTGCATGCTATAATTCATGCTTGAAATTCAGTCTCATAACACCCATATAGTATTTACTTATGAAAATAATCTTCCTCATCTTTAGCTTGCTTTTATCATTTCAAGCAATTGCTTTACCGATTCCTTCAGCCCCTAACTTGCAGGCTAGAAGCTACCATCTAACCGATTTCCACAGCGGTACTATTTTAGCGTCAAAAGATGCTGACCTTAAATTAGCGCCTGCCAGTATGACAAAAATCATGACTGCACTGATTGTTTTTCGTGAACTTAAACACGGAAATCTAAACATAGACGATCAAGTCCGTATCAGCGAAAAAGCATGGAGAACGCCTGGCTCGAGAATGTTTGTTGAAGTGAATAAATTCGTTACTATCGATGATTTAATTCATGGCATGCTAGTGCAGTCTGGCAACGATGCAACGGTCGCATTGGCAGAACACATCGCAGGCGATGAATCAACCTTTGCACAACTGATGAACCAAGTGGCAAAAGACCTTGGAATGAAAAATAGTCACTTTATCAACAGCTCAGGCTTACCTGATGAGCAGCACTATACAACGGCTAGAGACCTCTCCATTCTCACTCGCGCACTCATTATCGAGTCGCCCGAACTCTACAAAATAAACGCCATCAAAGAATTCACCTTCAACGGCATTACACAACAAAATAGAAACAAGCTTTTATGGCGCGACAGTACCGTTGATGGTGTAAAAACAGGGCATACAGAAGCCGCTGGGTATTGCCTAGTATCGTCTGCCGTTCGTGACAATATGCGTTTAATTTCGGTCGTCATGGGCACTGAGAGTATTGCTGCGCGAAATGATACCAACCAAGCACTACTTAATTATGGTTACCGCTTTTACAAAACACACTTGCTCTATAAAGCGAAACAATCTTTAACTACGGCCCGCGTATGGAAAGGCACGCAAAAAAACTTAGCGGCTGGATTAGCAAAAGACCTTTATCTGACCATTCCGCGTAACGAATATAAATCCTTAGACGCCAGCCTTGAATTAACACCACAATTAATAGCACCCATAAAAGAAGGGCAAACCATTGGCACGGCAATCATTAAACTAAAAGGTGACGTCATTAGCAAAAGCCCTTTGATCGCCTTGCAAGCCATACCCGAAGGTTCTCTTATGGATATACTTAAAGATGAAGTTTTGTTGATGCTTGAGTAAGGAGACCGGACAATGCTATCTAAACTGGACGTCTACCTTAATGGCAAATTTCTGCCACTAGCCGAAGCAAAAATATCTGTCTTAGATCGTGGGTTTTTATTTGCCGATGGTGTTTACGAGGTGATACCTGCCTATGGCGGAAAGCTTTTTCGCCTGCAACAGCATTTGGATCGACTCAATAGTAGCTTGGCCGCCATTCGTATGGAGCCTGTGATGAGTGACTCGCAGTGGGCAGATGTACTTAATAAACTGGTTGAGCCACACGCGCAATCGGATCAATCGGTTTATGTACAAGTAACACGCGGCTCGGGTTCAAGTCGTGACCATCAATTGCCTGATGATTACACACCAACTACTTTTGCAATGTGCCAAACGATAGCAACTAATAGCTTAGATTCAATTGCCAAAGGAATTCATGCCATCACGCTTGACGATATACGTTGGGATTGGTGTCATATAAAGTCCGTCGCCTTATTAGGTAATATTTTATTAAAGCAACAAGCAAGCGACCAACATTGCACTGAAGCGATTTTATTGCGAGATGGTTTTGCCACCGAAGGTTCTGCCAGTAATTTATTTATCGTTAGTAACGAGCAGCTCATCACGCCACCCAAGAGCCATAATTTATTACCGGGGATCACACGCGACCTCGTTTTAGAGCTCGCTATCAAAGACGGTGTCCGTTGTATTGAGCAAGAAATATCTGAGCAACAGCTTTTCGATGCCGATGAAATTTGGCTGACCAGCTCAACCAAAGAAATTATGCCCGTGATTGAATTAAACCGACAAGCCGTAGGTAACGGGCAACCTGGTAAGCTATGGGAAAAAATATCTACTCGCTACAGCCAGTTTAAAACACAACTGAGAAACCAACAGCATGACTGATAAACCCGACGACCAACATAATGCGCTGATGGACTACCCCTGCCCGTTCACCATTAAAACCATGGGGTTAGCAAATATTGAATTTGATTTAATTGTCGTCGAGATTGTTAGGCGCCATGCACCCAATATGAGTGAAAATGCGGTGCAATCAAAATTCAGTCAATCTAAAAAGTATGTTTCCATCAGCATCACCATAACCGCCGAAAGCAAACAACAAATGGATGCTATTTATCAAGATTTGACGGACTGTGAACACGTTTTAATGTCGCTGTGAAATCTGAGTCGACTACGTTCACCCCGTCTTTAACTATTCGCCAACTCGGGCAGCAAGACTACCAAGCGACATGGGCATCTATGAAGGAATTTTGTCTTCAGCGAACTAACAATTCAGATGATGAAGTATGGTTTGTAGAACACCCCCCTGTTTTTACACAAGGTATTAGCGGCAAAGCTGAACACATTCTTCGCACCAGCGATATACCCATTATTGAAACAGACCGTGGCGGGCAAGTCACCTACCATGGGCCAGGGCAACTGGTCATGTATGTATTATTTGACCTGCGCCGTTTAGGTATAGGCATTCGCGCACTCGTTGATGTGCTCGAAAACATTACCATTGCCGGTTTAAAAAAATACGGGCTAAAGGCCGTTGCACGCAAAGAGGCTCCCGGCGTTTACCTTAATAACAAGAAAATTGCATCATTAGGCCTGCGAGTCAAAAAAGGCTGTAGTTACCACGGCCTTAGCATCAACATCGACATGGATTTGAGGCCGTTTAGCTTCATTAACCCATGCGGTTATAAAGGCCTTGAGGTTACCCAATTGGCTGAACATGGCGTAAAATGCCAAACATCTGATTTTGCAGCCGTCTTATTGCACGAATTAAAAGAACAACTTCATTATTCCAAGCTGATACTCGGCCCCAACACACTTTACGTTTAATACTATGCCTCAAGATACTGATACCTTAAAAGCACCTTCTCGTGCTACACCTGAAACGCACCAACGAAGCGAAGCAAAGTTAGCACGCATTCCCATTAAGGTTGAAAAGAAAGCAGACATACTACGTAAACCAAGCTGGATCCGCGCTAAAGTACCTAGCGGCCCTCGCGTTAACGCGATAAAAAAGAGCCTGCGTGAGCACGGCCTTTATTCTGTCTGCGAAGAAGCCGCCTGCCCCAATTTAGGGGAATGCTTTAATAATGGCACAGCGACGTTCATGATCATGGGTGACATCTGTACACGACGCTGCCCATTTTGTGACGTAGCACATGGCCGACCGAAGCCACTAGACAAGGACGAACCACAAAAACTCGCCGACACAATTAAAGATATGGTGCTTCGCTACGTGGTCATTACATCCGTTGACCGTGATGACTTGCGTGATGGAGGTGCCGACCATTTTGCCCAATGCATCAGAGCGATCCGTGAGAAAAACCCGAGTATACAAATTGAAGTGTTAGTACCCGATTTTAGAGGTCGTATGGACCTTGCTGTTGAAGTGTTAGTACAAACTCCGCCAGATGTCTTTAACCATAACCTAGAGACTATTCCACGCTTATACAAAAAGGCTCGTCCCGGTTCAGATTACCAATGGTCACTTAACTTATTAAAGCGTTATAAAGAAGCCCACCCAAACATCCCGACCAAATCGGGCATCATGTTAGGTTTAGGTGAAACAATGGAAGAAACCTTAGCCGTTATGCAAGATTTGCGTGATCACGGATGCAATATGCTAACCTTAGGACAGTACCTACAACCCAGCCAAGATCACTTAGCCGTTGAGCGCTATGTAACACCCGAAGAGTTCGATGAACTGGGTAGACTCGGTCGAGAAATGGGCTTTTCACACGTTGCCAGTGGGCCAATGGTCCGTTCCTCTTATCATGCAGACCAACAGGCCTCAGGTGTTATCGATTAAATTACACGGGGCAAAAAACTTAACCCAAAATAAAACTTACTGACGCTTATTTTCCAAATTAGCCAGCCGCTCTGGCGTACCTACATCAACCCATTCACCATGATATAACTGCGCACTCACTTGCTCACTTAATATTGACTGGCGAATAATCGGTGCTAAGGGGAAAGCCCCATCCATTTGCTGTGTAAATATTGCCGCCCTAAAAACACCGATGCCGCTATAAGTGTAGAGTTCATCTCCTTCTAACTGAGCAACTCCATCAAGTAAACCAAAATCACCTTTTTGATGATGAAGCGGGTTATTCACCAGTACTAAATGAATATCCTTAGTCGTCGCCTTAATCAAGCTGTCATAAGGAAAATCGGTCCAGACATCTGCATTCACAACCAGAAAGGGCTCATCACCCAACAAAGGTAAGGCTTTATAGATACCACCACCAGTTTCCAACGCCTGATCGCCTTCATCAGAATACTTAATGCTAACTCCCCAACGTTCGCCATTCCCAAGTGCTGATTTAATTTGATCGCCTAAATAAGCAACATTGATAACGACGTCATCAAAACCGTACTGCTTTAACGCCAAAATATGGTGTTCAATCAAAGGTCGCCCCGCTACTTTTAGTAATGGCTTTGGGCAGTTTTCTGTCAAATGCCCCATTCGTTCACCACGACCCGCCGCTAAAATCATCACCTTCATGAGGCTGCTCGTTGCAACTGTAAGGCTTCAAACTTAGTCATCAACTGGTATTTACCAATAAGCTCAGCCAAGGGCTTTAATTCTTCATATCGAGCGCAAATCGGCACTACATACGCTAGGGTGCGAGGTATATCCTTCAAATAGCCTTCTTTATCATCTCGCAACAATAACCGCGAAAAAATGCCAATCGCTTTCATATGTCGTTGAACGCCCATCCAATCAAACCATTGATAAAGTTGGGCTTGGTCAAAATGATCCGAACAACCCCGCCCTTGTCGCTGTTGAAAAAACTGATCGAGCCATGCGTAAATTTTTTCATCAGGCCAATCAATATAGCAATCTCTAAAAAGCGACACTAGGTCGTAACTGATCGGCCCAACCACTGCGTCTTGAAAATCAATAACGCCTGGATTATCAGTGTTAGTCACCATCAAATTTCTAGAATGGTAATCTCTATGAACAAACACCTGTGGTTGCTCAAGTGCTGATTGAGCCAATCGTTCTTTCACATCAAGCAAGATTTTTTTGTCATCAACTGACAAATCCACCGCTAATAGTTTCTTAATAAACCACTCTTCAAATAGGCTCATTTCTTGTAATAACAAGCTCAAGTCGTATCGAGGAATGGAGATCTCACTCAATGAAATATCATGCATTTTATGCAGCGCTTGGACGGCATCGTCATAGTACTGATCGACTGTTAAGTCAGATAGTTTGTCTAAAAAACTATCTGAACCAAAATCACTCAGAACGAGAAAACCCTTCTCAACAGATTGGTGAAAAATAGTAGGCGCGTTGATACCGTGTTTAGATAAAACGTCGGCAACCGTAATAAAGGGGACGCAGTCTTCGTGAGTCGGCGGCGCATCCATTACAACATATGACTGCCCTCCAAATTTAACTCGAAAATAACGCCTAAAACTGGCATCACTTGATGCCGGTTCACAACTAAATTTATTTGTTGAAAAAACACCTGTTAACCATTCAATTAACAGCTGTTTTCGTTCATCTATCACCATAAAAATAACTCTGCCAGTCCAAATTCACGCAGACCGAAAGTTGCGTGTTAATATATCGAAAATTTATCGATGAATCATTTGAAGAAAATGCCATTCTATGCGATTTTATACAACTTACGTTAGACACAAACAAAAAGGTTTCCCCATTAACTGTTCGTACAAACATTTTCTTTTAGCCCTGTCGCTTTTATTTACAGCGTCGCAATCTTTTGGCTTTAACGATTCGCAATGGGATTGTAAATTAGCCAACGATGGTGAAACATGGGATTGCTCAACCTCCACAAAACCGTTAGCAAAGGCCACTAAACCAAACACTAACGATGACTCAACCGGCGACACCAGTATTATCGCTGAAACACCGGTTAAAAATTCAACGGAACCATCAATACCACGCGTCAAACTCGCCCAACAACCTAGAACTCAAACGGCTAAAAAAACATCTGTCAACGTATCAACACTGAACAATACGGGCTCGTGGGAATGCCAAGCTAGTGAAGATAGCACGTGGGATTGCGCTCAAATAAGCGCACCAACTAGCATCAACATAGCGGTTAATGCCGCCGAAGAAACCGACCATATCGATAGCGACGCAGCACGTATTAGAAATAATGCCTTATTCCATCAAATGGTTAAGCAGCTCGACAACGACCCATGGGATACCTGCGAAGTAAACACTGAAACCATGCGTACTAGCAGAAATGAAATTCAGCAAGATCGCTTGAGCTCTGAGGTACAAATTCAATCTGACTACGCTGAAATCCTTGATAAAAATGATGCTAGATTTACCGGCGATGTACAAGTCAAGCGTGCCGATCAGTCGATAACCGCTGACCAAGTGACCTACAACAGCAGTAAAGATGATGCTTCTGCAACTGGCGACGTTTTCTATCAAGAAAATGGCTTCGCTTTATATAGTGAGCAAGCAGAACTACAGCTCGCCAACGATACCGGCCAGTTCAAAAACAACCAATTTATTCTTGAAGGGAATCATGCTCGTGGTACGACTCAAACAACTAACCTTGTTAACCGTAATATCACCCAATCAACCCATATCACTTATACCACTTGCGCACCAAGCGTTAACGACTGGGAATTACAAGCAAAAAAGCTAGAGCTTAACAAAGAAACTGGGCGCGGCACCGGGCGCGATGTTTGGGTAGAAGTTTTTGACATCCCTTTACTCTATACACCCTACATTAGCTTCCCTATTGATGACAGGCGTCAATCCGGTGTTTTAGCACCAACATTTGGTAGCTCCGACACAACCGGTATAGACCTTGCAATCCCCTATTATTGGAATATTGCCGAAAACTATGATGCCACTATCACACCCCGCATCATGAGTGATCGTGGTTTGATGCTTGGTGGAGAGTTTCGCTACTTAAGTAATCACAGTGAAGGGCAAATTGCAGCAGAAATTCTAAGTGATACGGTGACCGATGACCTCCGAGGGCAATTTTCTTTCCAAAACAAATCAACCATTAGCCCTCGTTTAAGTTCGGATATTGACTTGAACTATATATCTGACGATGAATATTTTGAAGATTTTGGCAATACTCTAATCAGCTCTAGTAATCGATATTTAAGAAGCCAAGCCAGCTTGAACTACCGTGCTAACAACTGGAACTTACTAACTAAAATTGATAACTACGACTCCATTGATGATTCAATCTCGAGTATCAACAGACCTCACCGCCGCTTACCGCAAGTGCTATTTAATTTACATGAAACGGATGCTTTTGGTATCGCTAAAATAGACATGCGTAATGAGTTTGTTTACTTCGAACACAGCGCCGACGTTGATGCTAAGCGTGTCGATTTACACCCAGGCATCAGCATTCCTTTTAAAACTCCAGCTAGCTTTATCACGCCAAGGGTCAGCTTAAGGCATACTAGCTATCGCCTAAACGATCAAGCAGCAGGCATTGATAACCAGCAAAGCAGAACACTGCCCATTTTATCCGTTGATTCTGGTTTATTCTTTGAACGTGAGCTGAATTTTGCCGGTGGTTTGATTCAAACACTTGAACCACGCGCCTACTATTTATATGTTCCACATAAAGATCAAGACGACATTCCTTTGTTTGATACATCTGAATATGACTTTAGCTTCAATCAACTCTTTAGGGAAAACCGCTATTCAGGCGCCGACAGGGTAGCGGACGCAAACCAGCTAACGCTAGCCGTGACATCACGCTTTATTGAGTCTGATACCGGCAGCGAACGCTTAAGAGCAAGCCTTGGTACTATTGTTTATTTTGACGATCTTGATGTTGGACTAAACCCAACAAGTGCACCGATTACAACAAACACATCTGACTTAGTGACAGAGCTCTCAGCAAAAATCACCGATACTTGGTCTGCTCGTTCAGCCTTACAATACGACCCTCACGCAAGCAGAACAGAAAAAGCAACACTCGGCCTGCATTACCGTGATGGAGCAAACCGCTTATTTAACGCAACATACCGTTCGCGCTATGAAGGGACTACCGATAGCAATGGAAACTCTAATGATATAGAGCAAACCGACTTATCCTTCAAGTGGCCTATCAGTAAAGAATGGAGCACAGTGGGCCGTTGGAATTATTCTGAAGAACACAACCTATCACTTGATACTTTCCTTGGTTTAGAAAAAGACACCTGCTGTTGGCGCTTAAGAGTCATTGCCAGACGCTATGTTAATGACGCATTAGATGAAGAGCCAAAAGAAGGCATCTTCTTCCAATTCGAGTTAAAAGGGCTCACTAGCTTTGGTGAAAAGTTAGATTCATTTCTAGAAGAAGGGATATTAGGCTATCAAATATCCGAACAATAATTCAACAATTTAAACACTGAATGGACAGTTAAAAGCAATGGCAAGATTGCTTTTACCAACCATCAACTTTAAACCTATTTAACTGCAGACCTAGCAAACATGAAAAGATTCAAACGCGCCTTACTTATTAGCTCGACAGTGCTATTCAGCCTCATATCTGTCAATCTATTAGCCCAAAACTCTATCAATCGAATTGTTGCCGTCGTAGATAAGGGCGTTATTTTACAAAGCCAGTTAGACGAGCAAGTGAAGCAAACATACCAACGTTTACCAGCCGAACAACGTAGCTCTATCTCACGGTCCGATATTGAAAAACGTGTACTAGAACGAATGGTAATGACCGAACTACAACTCCAAATTGCCAGACGTAGCTCTATAAAAATTTCTGACGCTGAAATCGAAGACTCTATCAACCGAATAGCAAGCGCTAACAAGTTATCAGCACAAGAATTCTTAGAGGTCCTAAAAAAAGATGGCGTTACCCTCAAATCTTTCAAAAACTCCATTCGTGACCAAATGCTAGTAAGGCGTGTACAAGCAAGCTACGTTCATCACGAAGTAAAAATATCAGAACAGGAAGTAAAAAGTTTTCTAAGCCTTCTCGAGCAAAGCCAAGGTGATCAGGCCACAGAATATCGTTTAGGCCACATTCTAATTGCCACACCCGAAAATGCATCATCTGAACAAATGACAGAGGCTCGGAAAAAAGCAGTAAATATCACTAAAAAACTAGGTAATGGTGAAAATTTCTCCACGCTATCCATTACCTATTCAGATGCAAGCAATGCGCTTGAAGGTGGAGACCTTGGCTGGATGAAGCTTGCCCAAATGCCGTCATTACTCACCCCCTATGTAGAAAAAATGCAAGTGAATGAATTTTCTGACCCGATAGAAAGCCCCAGCGGCTTTCACATCATTCAATTGTTCGAAACCCGTGGTCAACAAAAAGTCATGGTCACTAAAACGCATGTTCGTCATATTCTTATTAAAATTAATGCCCTTATCAGCGACCAAATTGCACAAGAACGATTACTTAACTTGAAACAACGTATTGAAAATGGCGAAGACTTTGCTGCTCTAGCTAGGGCACATTCGGAAGATAGAGGCTCGGCCATCAGTGGTGGCGACCTAAAGTGGGTGCAATCTGGTGCTCTGGTTCCAGCATTTGAATCCGCCATGAACAAATTGGCTATTAATGAAATCAGCCTACCTGTTCAATCGCAATTTGGCTGGCACTTAATTCAAGTACTTGGACGTGAACAACAAGACAATACACAATTAATGCGCGAAGCCCAAGCCCGTTCTCAGTTACAAAAACGTAAAGCTGATGCTGCAATTGAAGCATGGTTAATCAAGTTAAAAGATGAGGCTTACATCGAATATCGCATAGAACACTAACCATTTAACCTACCTAGCTTTCACTACAACAATGCCGTTGCCTCGAATCGCTATTACGCCAGGGGAACCTGCTGGAATTGGCCCTGATATATGCATAGACATATGCCACAAAAATTGGCCTTGCGAGCTCGTTTTTATAGGCGATCCTGAGTTGCTACGGCGTAGAGCGGTAATCCTTAAACAAGCCGTTAACATCCAACTAGCCGACCTAAGCCAAGCAACCATAAAGCATGTACCCGGTAGGATGATAGTCATTCCGATTGAACTTGCTAGGAAAGAAGAGCCGGGCCTACTTGATATCAATAATGCTAGCTATGTCACTAAAACACTTAAAGTTGCCGCTCAACTGTGCATTGACAAAAAATGCCAGGCCCTCGTCACTGGCCCAGTGCAGAAAAGCATCATTAACGATGCTAATATCCCCTTTTCTGGCCATACTGAGTTTTTTGCAGACTACTGCGGTGGCTACCCTGTGATGATGTTAGCAACCGACCAGTTACGCGTTGCCTTAGTCACCACCCATCTCGCACTTAAAGATGTTAGTACAGCCATAAGCTCGTCCTTACTTGAAAAAACTATCCGCATTCTTAATCACGACCTACAAACTAAATTTACAATACCCAAACCACGTATAGCCGTTTGCGGGCTCAACCCACACGCCGGTGAAAATGGACATTTAGGTGATGAAGAAACGACAACGATCATCCCTACGCTTGAAAAATTACGCCGTAAAGGCTTCAACTTAACAGGCCCCTTACCGGCAGACACCGCCTTTACACGGCCCATTTTAAAAGAACATGATGTAGTATTAGCGATGTATCACGACCAAGGCCTACCCACCTTAAAGTATGCTGGCTTCGGTGATGCCGTTAATATCACCCTAGGCTTACCTATCATTAGAACCTCCGTTGATCATGGAACAGCGCTTGATTTAGCCTGTACGGGTAAAGCTAACGCCACTAGTTTAGAATCTGCCTTAAAAATGGCCATACAACTCTCAGCACAATAATAACTTGAATAAACCCCATAAAGCTCGTAAGCGTTTCGGTCAAAACTTTCTACAAGACAGCCGAATTATCCATCAAATCGTCATGGCTATTGATCCATCGGCTGATGATCACTTAGTTGAAATTGGCCCTGGTCAAGGCGCCATCACCGAACCGCTTTTAGACACCCATTGCCAATTAGATGTGGTTGAATTAGATAGGGATTTAGTCGAACGCCTCAACAACCGATTTTCTTATATAGATCGATTTACCCTACATAGCGCAGATGCCTTAACATTTAATTTTGCGGCCTTAGATCACGGTAAGGCGTTAAGAATTATCGGTAATTTACCCTACAATATATCAACACCGTTATTGTTCCATCTGCTAAGCCAAGCGTCGCATATCCAAGATATGCATTTTATGCTGCAAAAAGAGATTGTCGATCGCTTGCAAGCTCAGCCCGGTAGTAAACAATTTGGGCGTTTAAGCATCATGATTCAACTTCATTGCCAAGTAGAAGCACTGTTTGATGTAGACCCAGAGTGTTTTCACCCACGCCCAAAAGTAATGTCGAGTATTGTTCGCTTAACGCCCCATACACAACAAAAATATAATATTGATGATATGGAGCTTTTTGAAACCATCGTGAAGGCTGCTTTTTCGCAGCGACGAAAAACAATAAGAAATACGCTAAAAGACCTTTGTGATGACCTTACTTTTGAAATAGTTGGCATTAACCCCAGTACGCGAGCTGAAGCACTAGGCATTGATGATTTCGTCAGGCTTAGCAATCAGCTAAGCAACGCAAAAGGATCGGCCGCTTAGCTAGTTTATTTGCGTAATCTCACTAGGGAATACCTTAGTGATGAGTTGATATGACACATACAAGTAACAAAACGTTAGTAACAAACTAACACTGAAACTTTTTTGTATCGTTTCCCGGATAATATTGGCCATCACAATAAAGCTCCAACAAACAATCAAGAAAACAATCAACCCCACCACACCTGTTGGACTGTTATTGTCGACCAAGCTTGCCGTCCAAAAAATAAAAGGCACGCTAACTATCGTCATAAGCGCACCGCTTCCATATACAGCCGTTATAGACTGATTAAAACGATTTTTTACAGCAAAAAAGTTTACTAACAGATAAACAAATACCCCTAGCAAGAGCGTCTCAATAAAAGACTGCATAAGCGCCTCACTGAGTGTTAACGAACTTGAAAGCAAGACGCTACCCGCTAAAAAATAAAGACAAAAAACAAATTTCAGCAATACACTCGAATCAGGTACGTCCCTTGGCCCTTTTTGGATTAAGCAAAGGTCAAAAAATAGTCTTAACAGTACTTTAAAATCATTATTCATCCAACAAGTATGCTGTACCATAGACGCTTATTCAATGCGCTTTTTTGTAAATGAAGATGATATTAAGTGAAAATGATCAAATAGAACTCAGGATTATTGAGCTCAATCAAGAACACCAAGATCTGCACTATATAATCGACCATCTATCAGAAGAGATACAACCCGATCAATTAAGAATAGTGCGTTTAAAAAAGCGTCGACTTTTTGTTAAAGATCAAATAGAGCACCTAAAAAGCATATTAATTCCAGATATAGATGCCTAGTGGAAAAGATTAGCCAACAACAATATCAATCGCTCATTAAAGGTGCCCTACTTCTTGAAGAAGACGCCTTTGGGGTAAAGGTTCTTGATACCGGTAAAGGTGAAATAATTAAGCTATTTCGCCGTAAACGACTCCTCTCAACGGCTTTATTTTTCCCTTATGCCTATCGCTTTGTTGCCAATGCAAAAAAACTAAAACAGCTTAACATTCCAACAGTCATCATTAACCAATTGTTATGGTGCCCTAGTATCAAGCGCCACATGGTTATTTATCAAAAATTGGAAGGGGAACTATTACGCACAGTATTGAGCCAATCATTTAATCAGTCAGCTGAACCGTATGAAAAATTTGGCCGTTTTATTGCACAGCTCCATCAAAAAGGCGTGTATTTCCGCTCAGCTCATTTAAAAAATATTTTAGTCTTACCTGATAATGAATTTGGCCTCATTGATATTTCAGATATGCAAATTAAACGTCGCCCGCTAAATCACTCTTTACGACTAAGAAACTTTTCTCATATTCTCCGTTACCAAGAAGATAAAGATTTAATTAAATCTCAGCTGGATGCCTTTATTTCAGGTTATACAAATGAAAGTAAATTGAGCCCAACCTCTTTATTGGCGCTAAAAAAAGGAATAGGTGCCCTACTAGCATAGCTCTGACACGCGAACATCAGGTAACACACTTTAAGACCGCCTAAGCTTACCTTTCTACCTAGTTGTTATGACTCATTTTTGTATAGCAACACAACAAATTGCTTATTAAATTAACCAAGATCGGTTTATACGAACGAGGAGTGAGCTCTATAGTTTATGCGTCTCTAATTTTCGGTTGATACTACGCCAAAGCTTAAGCGACTGGGCACTTAACTGCTCCTCACCTCGGTAGATTTTAAAAAAAGTTAATTTATCCTCATCAGTCCATTCTTGTGCATGCCGTAATAAAGAATATAAATCGCGAAAAACGGCGTTACCTTTATAAAGCACTTTTTTGGCCTTTTCCAAGTCTATTACTTTTAATTCCATACTCGTATTATTTACAGGCATCGCAAACACGTGTTTCAAGTAGAAACAGTCATGTTTTATGTTTTTATCATGCATTTGGTGCATTAAGCCCGCTAATGATTTAAACACGGCTAGTTTCTTTTCAGGCGTATTTAAAAAGCGCCCACCCGGTTGAAATTCTTCAGAAGACAAGGCATTAAACCCTGCTAGCTCACACGTCATTAAAATAGCCTGAAGCCCTGCCCGCTGGCGCCTGTCTGCGAAAAATATAGGCTCTAAGGTATTAATACCTAATTTTTCAAAACGTTGGATATTGTCAAATTCAACAGCAAACGTTGCTCGCCCTCTCAGTGGATAAGTGAGGGTTCTTTTCCGGTGATTTTCTTGGCGTTTTAAAAAAACCCCAACCGAACCTCCTCTTGGTAGCAATAAATCAATTCGTGAAACACCACTCCAGCCACCTCTTCGTTGATTCTTTTCCTCAAACCATGGTGCATCCAGCTCCCATAAACTTTCAAATGTATCTAGTTCATTGAAGGCTAAAATTTCTTGCCAAGCATCATTAATATAGGGCATCACCATCGTCTTAACCAACTCCATTAAACATTTTATTGAATACCGTGTTTGGCATATAAGCTTAACGCTCTTTTTTCCACTCGCTGCCAAAAATGCTTATTGACAGTTAATTCATTTTTGAGTGTTTCATTCGAATACACTCTGATAAAACGGCACAGATCTCTTTTTGTGAGGCCTATATCCATACTTGAGAAATATAACGCCGCCAAATCCTTTACCTGCCACCTTAGCGGGACTTTATCTCTAATTTGCACCCGATGTAAATCAATCAGGTATAGGCAAATATCCATGCCATTAGCAAATTGCTCTAACGCCCCTTCTTTCATTAAAAAATGACAAATGTATAAATCACGATGATTAATACCCTGACCATGCATTCGTTTACTCATGCTAGCTACTTGACAGATAAGGGCCTGTTTTAACTTAAAGTCCGGCTTATTCAATCGCCAATCTGCACAGTAATCTTCTAAACTCATTGACGGTTCTAACGACTCGGTAATAACCACAGATTCTAATTCCGCCGGATTCCATCCACGCTGACCATAAGCCGCCAACGTCATTGTGTTCACGTTAATCGCAGTCAGCGCAGCAATAGCGTCATACTCATTCTTTGCACCGAGTACTGGCAAACGTAAGCGAATGAGGTTTTTTAGAATTTCACCCCAGCCAACACCTTGATGAATTTTGGCAAAATAAGCCTGTCCATTACGTTCAAATTTAAAGGTCTTACGACGCGCAATCGCTCGGTATATTTGACCATCCAAGGCCATCAATTCATCAAAAGAAGGCGTTGAGCCCCAACTTTTCTTAAACTTTTCTGACCACTCAAGTTTCATCTAATTGACCTTTTCCTACCTGTTCAATCACATCCACAACTTTTTCAGGCATGCTGTACAGGTCCTCATGCTGTGCATAATTTAAAGCGTTTCCTGCCCAGTGCTGACGTTCATCACCCGTTAACATCTCAAGTAGCACCCGATTTAATTGCTGCTGCTGAAATGGTTCTTCAATGACTCGCCCGGAATCCGCCTGTCGTACGTGCTTGGCATAACCGCACACGCCCGTCACCAATTGCGGCAAGCCTGATATCATCGCTTCTAAAATCACCGTCCCTGTATTTTCCTTACGAGCTGGATGCAATAGCAAATCAGCCGCTAATAAAAAATCAGGCACATCACTACGGCCCCCCATAAAATGGCAGTGATCGGTAACCCCTTTATCTTTTGCATAGCGCTGATAGGCCTTAATATCACCTTCACCAACAATCATTAGCTGCGTTTTTTCTAATAATATTTCAGGTAACGATGCTAGCGCATCAATCGCCCTATCAACCCCTTTTGTTTTAAATGCCGAACCCAGCATCAACAGCATTAAATCGTTATTCTCTAGTTTAAGTTGCTGACGATATTGCATTCTTTTTTCGTCAGCCCCCTCGGGGCGACGTCGATTTGGATCTATACCCGGAGGCAGCATCACCAATCTTTCATCACTTATTTGATAATGTTTCTTAAATAACGCTGTTTGTGGCTCTGAAATCATCAAACAAATAGTCTTACTGTCTAATCCAAAAACCGCTTTTTCTGCAGCGGCATAGGCTCTGTAGCGCGGATTCAACTTAGCTAGCCAGGTCTTGTCGACAAAGCGATCAATGTAACAAGGGTCTGCGGCATAATAAACATCCACGCTTGGAATTTTATTAAACCCAACCGTCACATCAAACACATTATTAGCCAGCGTTTCACCTATTTGGCGATGAAAATTCGTTACTCGTGCATGATTTGTCCAGCCTTCAGCCTTTACTATATGCATATTAAAGCCATTGGGAATATCACCCTGCCAGTCCATCACATAAACATCAACGCTATGGCCTTTCGTTAAACAAAGCTCTGCAACACGTAGAAAATCACGCGCTAAACCGCCATATGGAAAATACTTATAAAGTGCAAAAGCTAAACGCATAAAACATTAATAGAAAGGTATTTAGATTGAAATTATTTTACCTCTATTCTTCATGCTCATGACCTAAGTATGCGTTAAAATACTAAACAATTAATTAAAATAGATTCGTCGTGAACAAAAAAATTAACCCTCAAGGCAGCGCACAAACAAGTACTAGCCTTAAAATTTATTTACGACTTCTTGAATACGTTATACCGTACTGGAAAGCATTTGCTATCAGTCTGCTAGGCTTTCTAATTTTCGCATCGACCCAACCTGCTCTTGCTGCACTGATGGAGTATTTAGTTGATTCGCTTCAAGCCGAACAACGTGATGAAATCTATTGGGTGCCTGTAGCAACTGTCGGCATCATTTTTTTTAGAGGCATTGGCTCATTCCTTGGCAGTTATTATATTGCCAAAGTCGCTAACAACGTTGTGCATACCTTACGTTGCAGAATATTCAACAAATACACCAACTTACCCAACGAGTTTTTTGACGACCGAAATTCGGGGCATCTCCTGTCTCGTGTCACCTATGATGTTCAGCAAGTTACCGCGGCGGCGACTGATGCTATCAAAATAGTCGTTCGAGAAGGTCTTACAGTTATTGGTCTTCTTGGCTATTTAATGTATATGAATTGGATGCTATCTCTTATTTTCATAGCGATAGCCCCTATCATTGGGCTACTCGTTAGTTACGCTAGTAAACGATTTAAAGCGATTAGCAAAAACATTCAAACAACTATGGGTGACATCACTCACGTCTCGTCAGAACTCATCAAAAACTATCGCGTGGTTCGTAGTTTTGGCGGTGAAGATTACGAAAAAGAACGATTTACAAAAGCTAGCCTCTCAAATTTCAAACAAACCATGAAAATGGTACAGACGGGTGCCATCAATACGCCCGTGCTTCAACTCATTGTTGCTTGCGCGCTCGCATTAATGATTTATTTGGCCTTACTCTTGATGACCAATGCCTCTCCCGGCGAGTTTGTAGCCTACATTACTGCTGCAGGCCTGATACCAAAACCCATCAGGCAACTGAGTGAAGTTAACGCTAAAATTCAAAAAGGCATCGCCGGGGCCGAAAGTGTTTTTGATGTGTTAGATGAACGTCAAGAAGAAGATAATGGTCAATACCAACCTAGCCGTATAGAGGGGAAAATTGACATCAAAAACTTGAATTTCAGTTATTCTACTGAGCAAAAAACCATATTAAAAAATATCAATATCTCTATTGAACCCGGGATGACCGTTGCATTAATAGGTCGTTCTGGCAGTGGAAAAACAACCTTATCTAATTTAATACCACGGTTTTATAATCACCAACAAGGAAACATCCTTATTGATGACGTGGATGTTAACGAATACAAACTATCAAATTTGCGCGAGCATATTTCGTTGGTTACACAAAACGTTACCTTGTTTAATGACACCATTGCCAACAATATAGCCTATGGTACCCTACAAAAAACGCCCATTGAACTCATTAAGAAAGCCGCTAAAGAAGCCAACGCCTATGAGTTTATTGAGCAGCTTCCTAATGGTTGGGATACCTTAGTTGGAGAAAATGGTTTAAAGCTATCGGGTGGGCAGCGGCAACGTATTGCAATTGCTAGAGCCTTACTAAAAGATGCGCCTATTCTAATTTTGGATGAAGCAACATCCGCCTTAGACACCGAATCAGAACAGCTTATTCAAAATGCGCTTGAAAATGCCATGAAGAACCGCACAACTATCGTCATAGCGCATAGGCTCTCAACCATTCAAAATGCCGATGAGATTTTAGTTATGGATCAAGGTGAAATTATTGAATCTGGGACCCATAATGCTTTGTTAAAAAACAGCGGGCCTTACGCAAAGCTTTTAAAAAACCAAGTGAATAATACGTAGGTACATGAAAGAAAAAGTTATTCATTCGTTAACCGACTCTAATGAAGCAACTCAAGTTGAATTAAGACGCATTCTCACATTTGCTTTCGTAGTAAGTCTATTCTTATCATTATCCCAATTTATAGCTGGCTCAGTTATCAATAGTGATGGAATATTTTATTTATACCTAGCATCGCTCATTCAACAAGGTGACTGGCAAAGTGCAACGGAACAATATAACTGGCTATTTTATCCCTATATAATCTCGCAAATTGCTACGCTGACTACACTTTCTTTAGAGTATTCCGCTTATTCTTTGAATGCATTATTTACAGCTACTACATGTGTCGCATTCATACTGCTCGTTAAAGAGTTCGGAGGCAGAAATAAAGCAATTCTCTATTATGCTAGCTTAATTATTCTCTGCTATCCAAATTTAAATGAGTACCGAAACCTGGTCATCCGCGACCATGGTTATTGGGCATTTTATTTACTAGCTTGTTACTCCTTTATACAAGCCTATAAAAAACCAACACTGAAAGTTGTTATTTCCTTAACCCTTTTTACTGCTTTAGCTACTTTATTTAGAGTTGAAGGTGTGATTTTCTTTATCTCCTTACCGATACTATTATTACTCCGGCATATCTCGTCAGTACAAAAACCAACCATCGTAGTAGTTTCAATACTTGTGGCCACTTCACTAAGTATCTTTGTATACAGTAACTCCTATGACAATTTAAATCTGAGTGGTTTCACAAAAACCAAACAACTTGAACAAGCGCTTACATCAAATATTTCAAATATTTCAGCTTCCATTAACACGACCAAAAAATTCATTAACACACTGTCGCCCCAAGGGTTTTCTGAAGAATATGCGCCTGCAGTTCTTGTCTTCCTTTTCATACTTATTTTATTGACTGAAATCGTTAGCACGACTAGCCCTCTTTATGCCATTGCCTTAGTTTCCGCCTTTTTCTTCAATCGGACTGCTATAAACCATCAATCAATGCGACCTTGGGCTTATTTAATTACCATCAACATTATTATTTTATGTGGCTTCCTGGCGTCTAGATATTTCATCGCTGGACGATACCCCATTCCTTTGGCTTTAATACTCATAATTCCATTACCCTTTTTAGCGCATCTAGCATACCAAAGACTACAAAACAAAACTCTCTCTCCAATACAAACTAACCTAGCAAAAATTACAGCCGTGTTATTTGTAGTGTTGACTCTTGATGGTTTAGTGTCTATTGGTGCGAGCAAAGAGTATTTAAAGGATGCAGGGCAGTGGGTTACCGCTTCACATAAAAATCAAGAAGTTTCGTTATTTACCAATAATCAATTTGTCAGTTTCTATGCTGCCCAGCAAAATGGAAAACGAATTAAAGAACCCAGCTTTAATACCGTTCTACATAAAATAAAAAAGGGGAGTCTCAAAAAATTCGATTTACTTGCCATCCAAGTCAGCAGGAAAAACCCTAGTGGTAAATCAAGTCTTATTGAAGCATTTGGAACAAAACCTGTAAAAGTCTTTAAAAACAGCAAAGGGGACTGTGTTTTAATTTTTACAGCACTGCCGACTCTTTCTTAATAATTCTTGGGGCTGACACCTAATAACTTATCTCAAAAAGACAATGGCTTAAATCTCAAGCAACAAGTAGACTAAATCTAGATATACGACCCCACAAAAATTAATATATAAATAAGTTAACTCTATGATAAATAACTCAGTAATCTGCCCAATTTGCGACTCAGCTTCGTCTTATAACTTTTCTAGTCGAGACCTAATGTTCAATCATTATGAACGCTACGATTATTTTAAATGCATTAACTGCCAAGCTGTATTTCAAAACCCAATGCCAACCAAAGATCAGATTAACAGTTTTTATCCAGAGGATTATTCGGTTTTTGATGAAAAATCACGGCTTAGACAATTAAGTCCATTAAAAAAAGCCATTTTGTGGAAAACAAAAAGTTACGACCATTTACAACCCAGTCTACTATTTAAATGCTTTTCCTATTTAGCCTCTCCCTTCTACTCACTTGATAAACCAAGTTTTATTAAAGGTGGCGTTTTATTAGACGTTGGGTGTGGCAACGGGCGATACCTATCGACTATGCAATCGCTGGGATGGTCAGTTCAAGGGGTCGAGTTAAGTGAAAATGGACTAAAGGTCTGTCATGAAGCCGGCCTGAATGTACACCATGGGGACTTATCATCTGCAAAGTTTGCGGACGAAAGCTTTGACGTTATTACTGTGCGGCATGTTATCGAGCACATTCCTGATAGTCACACTTTTATTGCTGAGCTTTTTCGCGTTCTAAAGCCAGATGGTAAATTACTAATTGAAACACCTAATAGTGAAGCATTGGGGCGAAAGTACTTGGGGGTCAAATGGTTTGCCAACGAAGTCCCTCGCCACTTAATTTTATTTTCAATAAACAATTTAACAACGTTGGCATCAAAACACGGCTTAAAACGTTTTAGCTATCGGTATCACACTTCTCCTAAAATCATACTTAACAGTATCGACTATATTATTGAGAATACTGACAAACCTTCAAACAAAAATAAATGGAAAAGGTTACTCGCCCGCTTTTATATTTGGGCGGCCCGATATACACAAAAAGGGGACATTATTCATTCAGTTTTCACCAAGTAATACCATGGCAACAAACATTCTTTTTATCTCTAAATCCTATAACTCATCATCTACACATTATAGGGCACTACAGTTTTTCCCCTATTTAAAGTCACATGGCTTCAAACCTAAACATGTATCTTCATCTGGTGGATTGTTCGCTATTTTAAAAACCCTTTGGCTTGCCAATCAAGCTGACGTCGTTATTGTTTTACGAAAAACATTTCCTTTAATGATTACGTGGCTATTACGCCTTGTATCAAAAAAACTAATATTTGATTTCGACGATGCCATATTTTGCCGCAGTAATGGCTCTATATCAAAAACACGAATGAAACGTTTTAAAAACATCGTCTCGAAAAGTGATCACATTTTTGCTGGTAATCAGTTTTTAGCCCATAACTCGTCAAAACTTAATAAATCTGTCAGCCTTATCCCGACATGTCTAGATGTTGAGAAATACAATGTAAAGATAAGCAAACCTACAGACTCGATCGACCTTGTATGGATCGGCAGTCGTTCAACCTCAAAATACTTACTCAACTTAATTCCTATTCTTGACAACATTGCCGCAACACATCCATCGTTACGACTAAAAGTAATTGCAGATTTTGATATACCTGAAGCAAAAATCCCAACTCTGATAACCCCTTGGACTGAAAGTGGCGAAGCTTATGAGCTTGTATCTTCACACATAGGTATCGCACCGATGATTGAGAATGACTGGACAAAAGGGAAGTGCGCATTAAAGGTTCTTCAGTATATGGCAGCAGGTTTACCTGTCATTTCGTCTGATGTCGGTGTTAACAGTGAAGTTATTACCTCAAATAAAAATGGATTTTTAGTCACCACGTCAAACGACTGGAAAGAGGCAATAGATACCTTAGTAAAAGACTCTAAATTAAGACAATCTATGGGCACGACGGCACATCAAGACGTAATAAATTATGACATAAAAAAAGTTTTTAACCTTATTCTAAAATCGTTAAACTCCTGAACAATAGACTAACTAGATAAGCCCGTTGACCTTTCATTACTTGTTGGAAAGCCCATAAAATACGGCTTTTTTCACTCTCAGCATTAACTAATAGGCCACATTTAACCTATTCTCACCCTTCCCTTCAGAATACCTCCTTCCAATAAAAATTAGCTAAATCTATTGCCTGTAATATCTTTATTGCTGAGTTATATGCGCAATATTACTTAGCATTTTAGTTGTTTGATCTACATGTAAGAGGTTGAGCAATCTTCCAATAAATCTGCGCCACCGGTAACCAAAAAATAAACCACAAGGCATTGGGGTTTGTTATCACTTCTCGACCATCGAAGAATAAAGCAACAACGCCAGTCAGTAAACCAAACACCATCGTCGACTTAACCAAGAAGCCTTTAATAAGAAGGTAGCTTAGCAGCACCAGCATACTTAGTAAGCCAACTATCCCCGTATTAACTAACTGAACAATAAAAACATTATGCGCGTGCTGGAAAACATTTCCATCGGCTATTGTAATGCCCAGGTTATCACTTAAACCACACCCAATCCATATATTACAGTTCAACGCTTTTTCAATGCTGCTCAGCCATATATCAAGTCGATATGAAACTCCTCTTTGTAACAAGTTGCCGTAATAAGCCGACGCCAAAATATAACTAGCCAACATAATAAAAGCCACTAACAAAGTGGTTTTTTTATACTGAAAACGCGTCAGAATAAGCATCGCAAAAAGTCCAAAACATAACGCCACTAGTGCTGATCGTGCGTTATAAAAATACTGTAGAAATAAAATAACGCTCAATATCAGGAAGATTTGCAGGTATTTATTTTTTTGTAACAGTAAATAAATGAGTGACACGCCATACACACTGAGAAGGTCTGTCACAAAAATGGGTGAATCAAGCCGCATCACTGGAATTAAGCGAGCACTCAAGCTTCGATCATACCAGCCATAATGAACCACCATTGACAGCACGCTATACAGCACCGTTAACCAAAACATATAACTAATTAATTTATTGACGGTCACTAGCCGTGAAGATAGCGCGTAATAAATGGCTGAGATAAACGCAAGGGTATAAAAAACATGCCTTGCCTTTTTACCAAACACGGCCCATTCAACATCTAACCCTGCCGCCATTAATAACAACCAAGCAATAATGATAACTACAAAGGGACGGATGTAACGGCCAAATACTTGGTCTTTTATTAACGAAGGAGCCGCCAATATAATTGGTAATAAAACCAATAGATAAAACCCAACATTGGCTAATTTAGACGTTGGCGCGGCATACATAAAGAAAATAAACGCCAGTAGCGCATAAGGAATATTGTTCAATAAAAAGCGCTGAAAGCCGCCCGTCTCTAATTTATTTAATGATTCTTCCTGCATAAAATCGCTCTCTTATAAATTCTTTAGATATGCTTTTTATAACGCCTTTAGTCGTCCGCCAGCAATTTATCGCTAAACGCGGAAAAATAAGGGTTTGCTTTCCATTTTGTCGGCCAGCTAATATCAAACCGCCCTATGTCTTTCTTAAATTGCCGCCAATAAGCCCCTGCCGATTGCTCGGAGTTCAAACCATCTAAATCGATAAACAAAGGGCCTTCTACTGGGCATAAGATATTTTGCGCCTTCAAATCACCGTGACTAATTTGGCTGCGTTTTAATAGCAAAAACAAGGCGTATATTTTTTTTGCCCACTGCGTTTTGCTCTCTTCATCGTATTGCTCATCTTCGTAAATATCCCACGCGTGAGGCGCATCAATATATTCTGATAATAAGTACGAGCGCCGTCTTAATAACCCCCAGCGCTCTTCAATCATCGCGTACGATTGCGCGGTCGGTATACCCAGCATTTCTAATAAAAGCCCGTTTCTCCACGATACTGCAGCTCTTGACCATTTCAAACCCCTGATGATGCTGTGGATTGGTTTTTTAATGTTATAGCGTTTTAGTACATAGGCTTGGCCGTCAATATCGACACGGGCAACGGTGGCAGTACCACCTTTTTTTAATAATTTCCCTTTGTTGATTAGCTCATCTGGATTAGTCAATGCCAAGGCCATTTCTTTAGAATAAACACCCCGTTTAGCCATTAAAAACCGTGAGTTAGTACGTTCGCAAATATAAGCCGTACACGAGCGAAATACCTTTTTATCAATAAACTTTTTTTGTCGCCAACGCCTTTGACGTATTAACGCTTGTTGCCAAGACTGTTCATTCAAACCCTGCCATTCGGGTAAGTCCTTCAAACCCTTTATTAACACCTGAAACGCTTGCTGATCTAAGGTAACAGGTAATTGCGCATACAATAATGCCAAGTTTTGAACCGCGGATTGATGCCTGAGCTGACCCGTTTTTTTACCTATATCCCCCGTATCTATAAGATAAACATCACCTTGACGATATAAAAAATTATCTAAATGGGGGTCTTTAATGTCAAACCCTGCTTGCTGGCACGTCAACATTAGCCTGGTGACTGCGAGCAGTCTAGCCTCAAACTCGAGCTGTTCGGGCTGTGACCAAAAAAATGACGATAATGTGTGAGCTTGCTCAATATACTGAATAATTAACACACCATAATCAGCTTGTTTTTCGCTGTGCAGCAGTTCAGGCACATTGATAGATGACTTTTTCAATGCTTGTAACATTAAGGCTTCTTTAATCAGCAATCCGTTAAAGCCGCGGCCATAAAAAAACTTCGCTATCACCGGTTTGTCTTGCCATATTGCTCGACACGTTAAACGCTTTGAGGGTAAATGTCTTAAACACGTATCTAGTTGCAAAGTACCTTGGTTCCCTGCTAGCTCTAGCGCTTCAGCAGGGTTTTTTGCCCAGTTCTCTAGTTCACTCAGTGTGTTTAACGGTTCTTTATTCATTCCATTAATACCTGCAATTTTTGCCAAACCAGTTCCGCGGGTAATGCTTGATAACAAGCCGGTGTCACCTGAGTTGACTGGCTATAGTCACAGACCTTTTTTAAGCAGGGCGAACAACTGAAGTCTGCCTGCAAACTGATATTCCTTGCTCCCATGCTACCCGTTAATGCAGCACTGGTTGAGCCATAAATAGTCACCGCTGGCACACCACAAGCTGCCGTTAAATGAGCTAAACCGCTATCCACACCTACTACGCCATTGGCATGCATTAATACTGATGCTAATTCTTTAATTGATGAACGAGCCAACACGTGCGCAGCACTTGATGCAGCCGATAAGCCTTCAGCACGTTGCTTTTCTTGCTCATTACCCCAAGGCAGATAGACTGTAAAACCTTGCTTTTCAGCCAACATAATCAGCCTCTGCCAGTATTCAATAGGCCAGTGTTTACTCGCCCATGTGGTGCCATGAAGAAACAGCAAATAAGGCTTTGTTAAACCCTTAGGGCAAGGAAAATCTTCTTTGACTAGGCCATAGTCTGGTGTCTCTGTTGGCTCAGCATAAACAAGGCTTCTGGCAAATAACTGCCTAACTCGTGTAATCGCGTGCTGACCTTTTTTTACTTCAATTTCGTGCTGATAAGCCAAGGCAGCTAATGGCTCCCGACAACTGCTTTTAGATAAACCATAGCGTATTCCCCTAGCACAACGTGTCACTAACGCACTCTTAATTAGACCTTGCGCATCAATCACCAAGTCATATGACTCATCTCGAATTGTTTGGATACTGCTACGGATGGCCGCTCGGTGCCCCCATAAATTTTTACGCCAATGGCGGATCGCAACGGGAATGACTCGTTCGACATTCGGATGTAAATGTGGGATATCTTGAAACGAGTCTTCTACTATCCAATCAAATGATATGCTTGGGATAGCTTTTGCTGCATCGGTTAATGCAGGCAATGTATGAACAACATCGCCCAGCGATGAGGTCTTAACGACTAATACTTTCATCAGTCATCTTTGCAGAGATACCCAATAAAGTTGTAACGCGATCAGGTGATATTTTTGTTAGGCAATCTAAATGCCCAAGAGGACATTCTCGTTTAAAACAGGGTGAACAAGGCAAATTTAAACTAATAACGTCTGCCTCTGGGTGCAAGGGTGGTGTAAAAGCCGGATCCGATGACCCATAAATCGCCACCGTTTTTATATTGAGTGCCGCAGCAACATGCATAAGGCCAGAGTCATTACTCACCACTGCATCGCAAAGCGACATTAACTCTAGCGCTTCGGTTAAGTTGGTTTTACCAGCAAAATCACGACACGCACCAGCCACTAATTCATTAATGCTTGCGGTGACCGCTTGATCTTTGACTGAACCAAACAAATAAACTTGCCAACCCTTATCAATCGCCTGTTTCGCCACGTCTGCATAATGTTCTGCTGGCCAACGTTTAGCAGGACCATATTCTGCTCCTGGGCATAAACCCAATACCGTTCCTTTAGCAGGAGGAATATTAAATTTTTGTTTAGCCACATCAACACTGGCCGGGTCAATCAATAAGCGTGGCTGAGGAATATTTGGAAGAATAGCGCAAGGCTCAGATGCTAACGCGACAAAACGTTGAACGGTTTTAGTTAAAAACGCTTTATCTAATCGGCGAGTATTATTTAACAAACCCCATCTACACTCACCTAAATAGCCGGTTCTTTTGGGTATACCTGCAAAATAAGGAATAAGCGCAGATTTCCACGAGTTAGGGAGCACAATCGCTTGATCGTACTGCTCCTCTCTCAGGCTATTACCTAACGCTTTGCGGCCCTTAAAATCAAACTGACCATGCCCTAGCGGCATAACGATCGCTTTTCTTACTTCTGGCATACACGCCATCAGCGCTAGCGACCATTGTGGCGCTAACACGTCAATCGAGCAGCTCTTATGCTGCTCTTTTAATGCCATGAATAGGCTCTGTGCCATCACCATATCGCCCACCCAAGATGGGCCAACGATGAGTATGCGATAAGGGTTACTCAATTAGTTTATACGTACGTTAACCAATCACTATGTTGAGCTGAGCGACCTTGAACGGCATCAAAATACATGGTTTGAAGGCGTTCTGTAATCGGCCCTCTTCCACCGTTCCCGATAACTCGGTCATCCACTTCACGAATGGGCGTTACTTCTGCAGCGGTACCTGTAAAGAACGCTTCGTCTGCCACATAAACCTCGTCCCGCGTAATTCTTTTTTCAACGACTTCTAAGTTGCATTCTTTAGCTAACTGGAAGATTGTTTCGCGAGTAATGCCTTCCAGCGCAGATGTTAAATCAGGGGTGATTAATTTACCGTTACGAACAAGGAAGATGTTTTCGCCACTGCCTTCAGCCACATAACCTTCGTGATCCAGCAACATCGCCTCATCATAGCCACATGAAATAGCTTCTTGTAGCGCCAAGATTGAATTCATGTAATTGCCATTCGCCTTAGCTTTGCACATTACGCTATTAACGTGGTTACGCGTGTAGGAAGATGTACGGATACGAATGCCTTTTTCTATGCCGTCTTCGCCAAGGTACTTACCCCATTCCCAAGCAGCAACCATCACGTGAACTTTCAAGCTATCGGCACGAATACCCATGCCTTCCGAGCCATAAAAACACATTGGGCGTAGATAGGCCGATTTTAAATTATTTTTTGATACCGCTTCACGTTGAACCTGGTTTAGCGTGTCTTTATCAAACGGAACTTTCATATTCAAAATATGAGCCGAACGGAACAAACGATCTGTATGATCTTGTAGTCTGAAAATAGCGGTACCGTCATTTGTTTCGTAAGCACGTGTGCCTTCAAAAACACCCATACCATAATGCAAGGTATGCGTCAGAACATGGACTTTGGCTTCGCGCCAATCAACCCATTTACCGTCCATCCAGATGACGCCATCTTTGTCATCCATTCCCATAGTTAACTCCTAATTTGTTTGTGAAACCAAACGAAAATTCGTTTAGTTATTTATCATTATTTCATCCCATACTGATGTCACCAATCGAACGTGATCATCTACTAAATCAGCCTTCACCATTGTTGGTTGCTCTGCTAATGAAGCATGATGCGATGCTTCTCGGTAGGCTTTGTATGCGTCATTAAGGCTATGCTGTTGTGACGCTGATAAGAAGCCAATCTTGTTCAATTCATGCAATAAACGAATATTGTCTGTATACGTCAATAGGGTGTCATGTTCATTGGCATTAGCCAATACACCGAATTGTACAATAAACTCAATATCGACAATACCTCCAACATCGTGTTTTAGATCAAAAAAGCCCTGCTTTTTAGTTAATAACGATGAACGCATTTTTTCTCGCATATCAATGACATCTTTTCTTAAAGCAGCACCATCACGTGGCAAGCCTAATACCTTGCTGCGAATCTTATTAAATCGCCCAGCCAGCTCCGAACAACCTGCGACAAACCGCGCACGCACAAGAGCTTGGTGTTCCCATGTCCATGCATTTTTCTGTTGATATTGCTCAAATGCAAATTCACTGCTAACTAATAAGCCAGAATTCCCATTTGGACGCAGGCGTAAATCCATCTCGTACAACATGCCGGAAAAAGTTCGAGTAACCATATAAGTAATTATTTTCCTGCCTAAGCGCATATAGAACTCACCCAAAGAAACAGCTTTATCGCCCACGGTCATCTCGTCCAGATCACCGTCTTTATGAAGAAAAATGACATCGAGGTCTGAGCCAAAACCCAACTCAAACCCGCCCATCTTGCCAAAACCGATAACCGAAAAGCCGCTCACCGACGCTGCACTCGCATTAGCTGGAACCCCATACTGCGAACAAATGGACTTCCAGCTCAAGGCAACAACTTTCTCAACGATCACCTCTGCTATCTCGGTTAATTTATCGCTCACAACCATTACCGGAATAGCACCCGTCAAATCAGATGCAGCAACACGTAATACACTCACTTGCTTAAAAAGGCGTAAAGCTTCCATTTGCCCTTCTGTATCGTCAGGCTCTATCGACATTAACGCATTGTTTAAATCCGCCTGAAGCTCATCTTTTGACGGAACCTTGTATAGGCTCTGAGGGTCAATTAACTCATCTAATAAAATAGGCGAGCGCGTCACCTGCGTTACAATCCATGGGCTCAATATGGCTAACCGAATCAAATGCTTAAAGACTAGCGGGTTTTCAACCAATAAAATCAAGTACACCACACGATTACAAATTTTTTCTAGCATATCCAGAAAAAGCACGAGTGTTTTTTCTTCTGATTCAACTATCAATAAAGCCTCTAACAACATAGGCATAAGCCGAACGATGTAGTCCCGCCCCTTCTCCTGTAACTGCCTAACGGGATAGCTTTGACAAAAGTGGATAATGCTGCTCTGTGTTGCGTGACTAACAACAACGTCTTTAGATGCAAAAAAGCTGTCAAGCACCCCCTCATTCAAATCCAACCAGTCAATGTTATCTGTTTGCTCACTAGGTTCGGCAAAGTCCACTAAACTTTCAAAATACTGATGCACCCGCCCCATGGCTTGCTGTGTTTTTTCCAACAACTCATCCCAATCTACAAACCCCATCGATAACACTAAACGCGCTTGGTTGATGGCATCTTTTGGCAAATCATGTGTTTGCCGATCGTCTATCTCTTGGATGTGGTTTTCTAATCGACGCAAGTAGCGATAATCTTCAGTGAGTTCTTGCGCTGCCAACCTTGGAATTTGGTTTCTTTCGGCCAATAAATCTAAAACCTTCAAAATACCACGCTCTTGCAACGCCTTATCCCTGCCTCCACGTATCAACTGAAAAGCTTGACCTATAAATTCAATTTCTCGAATTCCGCCAGGACCTAATTTAACGTTATCTTCCACGCCTTTTTTTAGTAACTGCGCTTCAATTTGTCGTTTCATCACACGAATGGAATCGAATACACCGTAATCCAAATAACGGCGGAACACGAAAGCTTTAATCATCAACATTAAGTCGGCTTTACCCTCTTCACTTCCTGTGATCAACCGCGCTTTCACCATCGCATAACGTTCCCACTCACGCGCATGACTTTGATAATAAATTTCCATCGCATCCGCATTTAACACTAACGCACCACTGTCACCAAAAGGTCGTAAACGGGTATCCACGCGAAAAACAAAACCATCTGCAGTCACTTTGTCCAACAAACGAATAACCACTCGGCACATCTTAGTAAAGAATTCCTCATTACTCGTTGAACGCGTCCCATCCGTTTCACCTCTGGAGGGATAACAAAATATAAGGTCAATATCCGATGAAAAGTTAAGCTCCTTTGCTCCGAGCTTTCCCATCCCAATAACAATTAACTGCTGCGCTGTGCCTGCCTCATCACGAGGAACACCTGAACGGCCGCAAGCGATGGTGTATGCCCACTCAACAGCACACCGAATCAGCGCATCAGCCAGGGCGGATAACTGCTGCAAAATAGAATCAACCTCCGTTCCGCTTAAATCTTGCCACGCAATACGCAACATGTGTTGATTGCGAAATTGACGGAGTATACGCATAACGACAACCTCATCGGTCACTCCAAGGATCATACTATTCAAATCGTCAAATAACTTATCAGCACACCAGTCAACAGAGAGTCTTTCTTCATTAAGCGCTTTACTGACCTCCGGGAATCGTACCGCCTGCCGTTGAACAAAGGTGCTACAAGCTAATACCCGGCTCAAGTTTTGAAGGTCTCCTACCCTATCTTGATCAAATAGACCAGGAAAATCCCCCATAATGTTAGCGACCTCTGCACTGAGTTCAACAGGCAACGAAGCCAATAATTCACTTTTATCTAATACCGTCATAAAACCACCTTAATCAATAAGCGCATGTCGCTCAAAAGTTGATATCGTATCGCACATTTAAATTTTAAATCTGACCTATAATCATTGTACTTGTTTGTCGACTCAGTTATAACTGAGACGACATTCAAAACTCAACAAAATCAATAGCCTAATGAAAGGATGATTGTTTATGAGCTTATCTAGTATGATCAATAAGTTAGGTATAACTGTTGTTAAAAATACCTTCCTACGGCACGATTCCCAAGTATCACAACTTCAGACAATAAATCATTATTTGCCTAATGGAAGACGATCTTTCTAACAAGTTAAAATGCTTAATAAAAATTGCGGATAACGCTACTTTGCCTAGTGCATCGGTAGAGCATTCAGCGCAACTGCAAAGCAGCACCGCGAAAGAACCGACAACGACTGAACTTGAAAAGAAGCTTAAAGACCAGCAACAGGCCCTCCAGCAGGCTCATGAAGAACTCAACATCGAAAGGGATTTCATCCGAGCAACCATGAAGTCGTTGCATGAAGGCGTTATCGTTACCGATCTGGACCTGTCTCTTATACACATCTCCGAGCCCACGAGACCAGAGAGGATCTCG
>OJHE01000051.1_pt1 | contig 95505 bp, 80 predicted proteins | sample 1595221 | NCBI WGS metagenome assembly OJHE01 (sample SAMN05416831, study PRJEB24817) | seawater metagenome | isolation source: Sea water | place: Canada:Atlantic | collected 2013-07 | reverse complement strand
ACCAAGGTCGTTGCCGGATCTTAAGCGGCTCATTCAGGTCGCCCTCGAAGATGGCCGTCAGGGCATCGTCAAAGACGCAAAATGGATTGGTAGCCTGCCACATCCACCTCAAACCGGGTGTTCTGACGCAAGTGATCCCTCAGCGCCTCCAGCGCCTCCGGATCACCGTGGATCAGGTTGATCGGCGTTTCGGGGGCCAGGTCACTCTGAGCAAGCCACTGTTCAATCTCTGCGAAATCCCCGTGCCCGGAAAGCCCACTCAACACTTCCAATCTGGCTTTGACAGGAAACCAGTCACCGTGGATCTTGATCCTTTCCGCTCCGCCAATCATCTTGGCCCCTCGTGTTCCCCCGGCCTGATAGCCGGCGAAAATAACAGTTGTGCGGTGCTGGCCCAGGAGGCGCTTGAAATGATGAAGTATGCGTCCACCTGTTGCCATGCCACTGCCGGCAATAATTACGTGGGGGTATGCCTGGCCAGCCAGCGCCTTGGAGTCCTCAACACTGCGACTGTAATGAACGGTGCTACACATTTCGTGGCACTCGGAACTGCTCAATCGGTGCTGATCCTCGTAGCGGCAGTAAATCTCGGAAACATCGATTGCCATGGGACTATCGAGGTAAATTGGAAGCACTGGAATTCGCCCCGCCTTCATCAGGGTAGTGAACATATGCTGTAAAACCTGCGCCCTGCCCACAGCAAAGGCCGGAATCAATATATTGCCCCCTTTGTCGACGGTTTCATTAACGATGTCTGCCAACTGCGACAACGGGTCCGCATCGTCGTGGCGACGATTGCCATACGTTGACTCCAGCATCAGCATGTCCAGAGCTGGCAGAGGCGCAGGTGGCCTCATGAAAATATCGTTGAGGCGCCCAACATCGCCGGAAAAACCGATGCGTTTACCTTCCGTCTCAATAATGATGCAGGCAGCACCGAGAATGTGCCCAACCGGCCGAAGATGGAAGCGTATATCACCGAGCTGGACTTCTTCGTAAAAGTCTACCGGCTGAAACAACTCCATACAGGCGTCCGCATCATCCTGGTCATACAGAGGCTCCGGAGTTTCATGTTTACTCAGTTTATGGCGGCCGAGGTAATGCGCCTCCTCTTCCTGGAGATGGCCGCTATCAGCCAGCAGTATTTCACTCAAATCACGGGTAGCGTGGTGGGTATAAACCGCCCCTCGAAACCCCTGCTTGTACAACACAGGTATATAGCCCGAGTGATCCAGGTGGGCGTGGGTCAGAAGCACTGCGTCCAGTGATTCTATATCCAGCGGCAATGGCTGCCGGTTGCGCTTTCTCAGCCACTTGTAACCCTGGAACAAACCACAATCAACCAGAACCCGCGTCTCCCCCGCTTCAATCAGGAACTTGGATCCGGTAACCGTCTCTGCGCCACCAAGGAATGTAATATTCATCGACTCTTACTCCTGTCCTGATTGAGAAAATGCCTGATCGGTGGCGCCAGCAACTCACTGACATCAATACCGTTGGTACTGTGTGGAATGGTGTTGGTGGTCACCAGAGACTGTAAACCCGCAGCCAAAAGATACTGATCCGAAGCCTCGGCAAAGATGCCGTGCACCGCAGCACAGAGAATAGCCTCCATACCCTGCTCCTCGAGGCTGTCAAGCAGGCGGACCAATGTCGGATTCTCGATGGTCATCAAATGGGCTAACTCCCGCTGGGTCAATCCTCCACCACCACGCTGCAGGCAGACCATGGTGAACCATCGAGCCTGGGTAACCCCAAGGTCTTTCAAGCGCTCATCCAGTAAACTTGCGCCAGCGCCTTGCCACCCGAGCACTGGTGAAAGGAAACTGATCTCGAGGGATTTGTGGGTCCATATCGCTGTCCTGCTATTGCTGACTCAGTAACAGTAAATCGTAAGCTAATCATTGAGGCCAACATAAGTCACACATTGATCTGGGATCAGGCTTGCGCCAGATCAATATGCAACATCACGCGGATTCCGAGGCCAGCTAAGGAACTTCTCCTTCCAGTGAGACAGGTAACTCCTCACTTTTTCAGAGACAGGAGGCCTTCAGCGTATTGTCGCCCTGGTAGACACCCTTGCACCGTGACCGGCAACCGGCTTAAAAAAGCTGGCGCCGAGCGCTCCACAACGCTGTAGCATCTTCACTCGAAACCAGCCCGGTCTTCGGCACGACGTCTTCCAGGCAATCCGCATCCGCTAAGGTCAGTCCCCAGTCGGGTAGAGTATGCGGGGTCGACAACAAGGCCAAGTTCCGCTTATCGGCCAGAATGGCATGTACTCGGGAGGTTGGGTGACCAAAAAATCAGTAGTTCAATAGGTTGAGAGTGTTTTTGCGCTATTTTTCGCGTTTGTCTGCCAGCCCTCATATAGAGATACATCTGTACGGCAAAGACGAGGTAGATGGATAAGAACGGCAGAAAAAACCACAACGGCTCGTTGAGATAGTGCTGCATCAAGCGCCAGACTATCATGTTTTCCAGCGCCATACCCATGGGATAAAGCACGATGAAGCCGCTGTAGCGTGCCCAGGCCAGCAAAGGGTTCGCTTTCTCAAGGTAATACAGATACCTCAAGGTATCCGCGCCGACCCAGGCCACGCCCAAAATCACAATCATCCACTGTGGGCCGAGAGGCAGGAATAAAAATAAGAGAACAGATACTGCGATCCGCGCACCGACCTGGATGAGGCTTGGGACAAACGTTGACCCGGTGTTGCCTCTGGCAGCCGACCACACCTCAATCACAGCCAACCCTTGCGACAGGCCGATCGCGGTCACCAAAGCGGAAACGTTAACCGTGCCGGTGACTGATAAGATCAAAACCAGCGAGATCAGTCCCTGCAAACAGAGCTGAACGATGTTGTAGCAATTCATTGCGCTTGGCTGCATGAGATAACCCAGGAACCCTTCCCTCTAATCCAACATAAGATATTCGGCTACCGCCTGGTGTATACATCACCTGTCGGACAGTTGCTGATCCAAATGCACTTGTCCGCAAACTCTGGAACGATGGAGGAGACCAGCGCATTGTCGTCCAGCTTTCCTTCAGCCACGAGTATATCGGTAAGCAGGCCCGTCATCGACTTGGTCATAGACATAGCTCCGTGATTGCCGGCCTCGTCGAGGTATTGACGGGTGCAGACTCGCAGTAAACGATACTGCGCCCAATACGTTTTTACAAAACGACGGCGCGAGACACATCAGCCAATCCTGGAATCAACTCGTATGAACTAGACTAGGGATATGGAATGGGTCCCTCAGTTCATTCACAAAACAGCGAGAACAAAAAATGAAATTCCAGAAAACTTCGCGCAATTGGCTTGCCCTGGCTCTCTCTCTGGGTCTTTCTGCCACCGCTTTTACGGCGCACGCCCACGAAGGCCCGGCTCCGTCTTCATCGGGCCCTGACACTAGCCAACCGAATGGAGGCACCGCGCAGGGAATGCAGCACCACTACTCTCATAAAAATGGTTATCAAGGACACCATGGCAACAGCGCTCACTCGCGCCATCATGGCATGCACAATCAAGGTGGGATGCATCATGGTATGAACGGCTATCAGGGCACGCCTCGTGGCCCTTCGATGGAGCTTGATCTTGACGATGGCCAACTTGAAGAGATTGCTGGGATTGAAAAGGAGCTGCGATCAGATCTTCAGGAACTGAAGGTCCAAAGGTACGAGGAATCGCTCAAGTTACAGGAGCTTTACGCCGAAGATGAGCTCGATGCGGGCGATATCAATGATCAACAGCAAAAGGTTTTCGACGTCATCAAGGAAATAACGGAATTACAGGTTGAAGCCCAACAGGACATTCGCGACCTGTTGACCTCCGAGCAGAGAACTCAGCTTCAGCGTTCAGGTGGCTGGCTCATGTTGAATTGATCTCACTTTTTCAAGCAGAACACTCAGATAATCAACCCGGGGCAGCGTCGCGGGTTGAGAAGTTTCTAACGTCGTCTACGGGTATTTGCATACGTGCAGTAATGGTTTCTGCATACGTCCGTGAAAGCCTCTTTCAAGTACACTAATCATTAGCTTGAACACAATGCATCGACAAACGATGTTTGCCCGCTGCAACTGATCGATGGGAGAAGCCTCTGCAAAACGGAAGCAGGATCCATCGAAAAACCATTGGAGGTTTTCAAACTTATGAACGTCATCCCTGTGATCACCCTATTTGGCGGCTTGGCTGCATTTTTCGCTCTGGCCGTAACACTGAGATACGCCGCCAGCAAAACTCAGGTGGTTGATAAGCAGAACGACAACCAACTCGCTGGCTCATAAAAGCTAGCCACCCGGATTACTGGCAAGCTCTTTAAGCGCTCTCATCGCCTCATCAATGCGATCGCTAGGCACAAACATGTGATCGTGATAGAACCCTGCTATCACGTTAGTGGTAATGCCCCGTTCAGCCAATAGGCTTGTGACGACAGATGTGAGCCCGAGAGCTTCAAGGCTGGAGTGGCCCTCCAGAGTGATGCGACGGAATACTCTGTAGTAGTCCAGGCCTTCGGTCTTGGCCTCATCTAGAGGAATGACCAGGGTAAGGCCTTCCAGTTCGGCAATGCTGACAATGGGCTTGAGGTGTTCCAGTTCACCGTACTTTGCCTTTGGCACCGTGCAGTAGACATAAGTTGTCGAATCCAGTGTTGGCGAGAGCTGCTTGATCAATTCCTGAAGAAATTCGCTTCGCATCATGTTTACTATCCTTTATCGAAAGGTCATGGTCATGGTCATAACAAAAACTTAGCACTTTCTGCAGGCTACCAAAGCAGAATACTCGTTTTTCCTCCCCATTAACTTTTTCAGGGCACCGTTAAGCTTGGCGGCATGCTGATTCAGGGCAATATCGTCAAATACGGTTGGAAAGCCGGCGCTCCGATGATTCAGACGCTCACTGGAGCGCTTTTTCCACGGCCTCCAGAAAGCCAATCATATCCACCACCTGTTCCGAATCCGGATCAACGGTTTTGCCCTTCAGATCGGCAGTAACAATGCCCCGGTCGACTGTATCGGTTAACGCGGCCTTCAATTCAACGGCGTATTGGCTCAGGGGCTCGTTACCCTCTCTTTCACCAAGGGTCTCCAGGGCGTTGGCCAGCGCGAAGATCAACGCCGACGGATTGAAATGGGCCACTTTCCCGTCGCTCTCCAGATACTTCAGGTACAGATCATGGGCGGTGCCGTGGGGCGCCTCGAACAGCATGGTGCCGTCTTTGCTCTCGATGATCGAACTGGCGGTCGCCAGACTGCCACCGAGCGCCGCTGAAATGTCCGAGAAGATGTCGCCATCCAGGTTCTGGGAGGGATAAAGCGCGTTCCTGGGTGGGTCGGTGATCATCTTCTTGAGCTGGCTGGAGGGCCGCATGATCATAAATGAAGGCGGTGGCGTGTGCTCACTGGCCAGCTCCCGGCGCACTTCGGTAATCACATCGCTGTAGACTTCGTCGTACTCCATGTACTCGCGCTTGAGACCAAAATACACCTCTTTGTCCTTGCGCGACGCATCCCGGAAGACTTGGAGAACCCAGTCCTTGATGGCTTCCCGGTCATTGGACATGAGCAGCATGGGGTCGCCTTTCCTGACCCGGCGGGCATGCTTCTCGTCACCGTCGACAATCACCTTGAGAATACCATCTTCCCTGGCCGCCATGTTGAAGCTACCGTACTGGTCGCCACCACCGGCACTCATGCGGGAGATGGACACGTGTGCACCCCGACCCGGAATGCCAAACTCGCGAAGCTGATTTACCAGCTTGAGCAGTTTTCGGCCGGTGGTATTGTCCGGAACACCCCAGAGTGCACGCTCCGGTGGGTTGGAGACAATACGCGCCGCCTGGGCATCGATCAGCTCGTAGTAATAACTCAGTCCCAGATCTTCGATCTGTTTCTTGTAGTCGCTGTGATAGATGTCCTCGATCACCGAACGCATGGCGCCATCGTAGCCGGGGATCACGGTGTCTTTCAGGCCCAGGTACACATCCCGCCTCTCTGCGATGGCCCGCTGGAAGAAACGGTGGGCCCAGGCTTTGACGTCTTCGATGTCGTTGGTTGCCAATAGCCAGGGATCACCCTTGCGGATCTCGCGGCGATGCAGCTCCACGGGGTCACCACTGCTCCCCACGAACATCAGTTTGACCACACCGGTCGCCAGCGACAGCTGGTTGAAGCTGTCCTTGATGCCACCGAATTCCATGGTATCCACCTCAATATCGCGCCCTACCCACTCCGGCCGGCGGATATTGAGGTTGCGGAACTGGATGTCTTCCCGGGTAATATTGCCGCTGATGCCCTTCCGGATAGCGCCGTTCGGAGACTTGGTCGTCAGAGGATGCAGGTTGTTGCCGTCCACATCCGGGTGCTTGCGAAGCAAGTCCTCCAGTTGCTGCCGGTTTACGGTCATGCCGGCGTTTTTCACACCCACACCATGACACTGAAGCGCATCGATTGCATCGATAACCACCTGGCCATTGGTCAGCAGACGGTTTTCCGCAGACAGGTCGATTTCCTCAAGCTGAATATCAAGCCGTGAGCTCACAAACTTCTTGAGAATATGCTCGAACGCAACCTGGGCCATTTCGTCGCCGTGAAGAATCACGAGAGGCGAGGTCACACTGATTCTGCTGTCCATGGATGTCTCCCTGCTGTTTGTTGGCCGTTTCAGTCCTGCTGCGATGCCGACTGCTTGATGCCTAACCGCTCGTTGACGGTATCCCGGATTTCCCGGTAACGCTCCGGATTCTTGGCCAGGGTCTCCAGATTGTCCTCGGGGAATATTTCTTTTTTCTTCTTGCCGGCTTCATCACTGTTGAAAATAGACGGCAAAAGCTGTTCCAGGCAACGCAACATGACTTCTGGCGATACCGAAGCCCCGGGTGACGCACCCAGCAATGTGCCGTAGGTCTTGTCATTGGACACCAGGATCTCGGTACCCATTTGCAGGTCGCCATCCCGGATGATCTGCACCCGCTGGCCCGCCTCGACGGCTTTCCAGTTGAACTTTTTACTCATACCCGGGGCGAAGCTGTCCAGTTCCTCGAACATGCTCTTTTCACCCTTGAAGGTTTCCGATACCAGGTACTTAACCAGGGGAAAGTGCTCAAGAGCCACATTGAGCAGGCCCGGAATATCGTGCAGGCGCATGGCGCGCAGGTAATCCAGGAAGCCACGGCCTCTTTCAAGCACCGGCTTGAACGAGGCAAAGGGGCCGAACAGCAGATAGTACTGGCCATCTGCAACTCGCAGGTCCAGGTGCGGCACGGACATCGGAGGCGCGCCCACCTTGGCCTTGCCGTAGGTCTTGGCCCGATAATGCTCAGCCTGTTCGGCACTGATCGGCGCCTGCAGGAAGCGACCGCCGACCGGAAAGCCGGTGAACCGACGGGCGAAAGGCAGGTGGCTCTTCTTCAGGATCGGGAATGCACCGCCTCCGGCACCCACAAACAGGACGTCCGCCTTGTATTGACGATCACCCCCACTGCCCTGAGTTTCAACAAGCCAACTTCCGGCGGGGCTTCGATGCACGCGTTTAACGTGGGTGCCGTATTCAGTCTTTACGCCCAGGTCATTCACCGCATGCTCAGCCATTTGCTCCGTCAACGCACCGAAGTTGACGTCCGTACCCGTTTCAATAACGGTTGCCGCCATTTTTTCATGGCGAGGCCGCTCCTCCATGGTGTATGGAATCCAGCTCTTGATCTCGTCGAAATCCTCGGAGTAACGCATCTGTTCGAAGAAATGGTGGGACGACATCTCATTGAACCGGAGCTTCAGTTCCTGAATAGACGGCTCGGAGACGATGGTGCAGTGCTTGGTCTGGTTGATAAACGATTTGGGGTCTTTGATGGCCCCTTTCTGGATCAGGTACGCCCAGAACTGCTTGGCCACATTGAACTGAGCGTGAATCTTCACCGCCTTTTCGACTGAAATAACCTCTTCGTCCACCGGCGTATAGTTCAGCTCACAATTCGCCTCGTGCCCGGTTCCGGCGTTATTGAACACCCAGGAGTTGCCTGCCCCGGGGCCGTCCAGTCTTTCGAGAATGGTGATATCCAGTTCCGGTGCCAGTTCTTTCGCGAGGGTCGCGAAAGTTGTGCCCATGATCCCTGCGCCAATGATGATTACGTTCATTAAAACCTACCCACGTGAGTCGAATGTCTGAACAAGGTTGGAAAAGTGTGTGTATTGACGGTAGCACGCTTCGGCAGACACGGAAAACGCGTGCCGAGCGTTCATTAACAAAGGAAATTTCTGAACAGAAGGGTCTACCCCTGTTTCGCAGTTTACGTTAAGGTAAACATGAACTGGCGGGAATCACACCAGATTTCGCCAGGCTGTCTACAATGACATTAACTACACTCCCACAAGGAGTGTTTGTTCCTCAGGCCACTACCCCAGGAAGAGGATTATGACAACAACAAAGTCCAAAGTTGTGTATTCCCCAGTGTTTACCGACGGTGCGGAGTTCCGGATTCCCACCTTCAAGCTCCTGAAACAGGACGGCAAGCTCTACAAGAGCGCCAAAGCTCCTGATCTCGACAAAGACAAGGCCCTCCGTATATACCGGGCCATGGTCACTACCCGAATTCTTGACGAGCGAATGCTTGCTGCCCAACGGCAGGGCCGCTTGAGCTTTTACATGCAGTGCACGGGCGAAGAAGCTGCCGTGATCGGCAGTGCCGCAGCACTGGATGATGGCGACATGATCATGGCGCAGTACCGGGAGCAAGGTGCCCTGGCCTACCGCGGCTTTACCATTGATGAATTCATGAACCAGTTGTTCGGCAACGAGATGGACTATGGCAAGGGCCGCCAGATGCCGGTCCACTATGGCTCGAAGAAGCTGAACTACATGACCATTTCCTCGCCGCTGGCCACCCAGATTCCCCAGGCCGCAGGCTATGCCTATGGTCAGAAACTGCGAGGCGAAGGCCTCTGCACGGTTACCTATTTTGGTGAAGGCGCCGCCTCCGAAGGCGACTTTCATGCTGCCCTGAACATGGCTGCGGTTCATCGGGTACCGGTGATCTTCCTGTGCCGCAACAACGGGTATGCCATTTCTACGCCGGCCGCCGAACAGTTTGCTGCCGACGGCGTTGCACCCCGGGCCTACGGCTACAAGATGGACGTGATCCGGGTGGATGGGAACGACATTCTTGCGATGTATCAGGCCACGCAGGAGGCCCGAAAGCTCGCCGTGGAACACAACCGCCCCGTATTGATTGAGGCCATGAGTTATCGCCTGGCTGCCCACTCCTCCTCCGACGATCCATCCGGCTACCGGAGCAAGGATGAAGAAGCCGTGTGGCGCGAGAAAGATCCGATTCTGCGTATGCGCCTCTGGCTGGAAAGCAAGAAATGGTGGAGCGAGGACGACGAAAAGCAGCTCCAGGAAAACATGCGCCGGGAAGTGCTCGAAACCATGAAGCGAGCCCAGAAACGGCCACCACCGCCGCTTGAATCATTGGTGAGCGATGTCTACGACGAGGTGCCACCTGCCCTGGCTGAGCAGTTCGACAAACTAAAGGCGCATATCCGCCGGTACCCGGACGAATACCCGAAGAGTGCCGAACACGCCAAGGGAGGGGCCTGAGATGACCAAGATGAATATGCTCCAGGCCATCAACAATGCCCTCGACACCGCAATGGCGGAAAACGAGCGAGTGCTGTGTTTCGGTGAGGATGTCGGCGTTTTTGGCGGTGTTTTCCGTGCCACCAGCAACCTGCAACAGAAATACGGCAAGGCCCGCTGCTTCAACACGCCTCTAGTAGAGCAAGGCATCATCGGGTTTGCCAACGGCCTTGCGGCCCAAGGGTCGGTGCCGGTGGCCGAGATCCAGTTTGCCGACTATATCTTCCCGGCATTCGATCAGATCGTGAACGAATCCGCCAAGTTCCGCTATCGTTCAGGCAACCTGTTCGACGTGGGTGGGCTGACCATTCGCGCGCCTTACGGCGGCGGCATTGCCGGCGGCCTGTATCACTCACAATCACCGGAAGCCTACTTTGCCCACACCCCGGGTTTGAAAATCGTGGTGCCGCGCAACCCGCATCAGGCCAAAGGGCTGTTGCTCGCAGCTATCCACGATCCCAACCCTACCCTGTTCTTCGAGCCCAAGCGCCTGTACCGGGCCTCGGTGGGTGAGGTGCCAGATGAAGACTACCGCCTGCCTCTGGGCGAGGCCGAAGTCACCAAGGAAGGCACGGATGTAACGATTCTGGGCTGGGGCGCCCAGATGGAAGTGATTGATCAGGCCGTGGAACGGGCCGAGAAAGATGGCATTTCCTGTGAGGTCATCGACCTCAGGACCATTTTGCCCTGGGATGTGGAAACCGTCGCCAACTCCGTGTTCAAGACCGGAAGGCTGGTGGTCACCCACGAAGCTCCCCTGACCGGCGGATTCGCCGGTGAAATCGCCGCCACGATTCAGGAGCGCTGTTTCCTGTATCTGGAGTCTCCGATCGCTCGGGTAACCGGGATGGACACCCCCTTCCCGCTGGTGCTGGAAAAAGAGCACCTACCCAACCACCTGAAGGTCTACGAGGCCATCAGGGCGAGCGTTGAATTCTAGGCTGATATCAGGACAGGAGAGCGACTATGAGTGATTTTATACTGCCCGATATCGGCGAAGGTATCGTGGAATGTGAACTGGTCAAATGGCTGGTGAGCGAAGGCGATGTCATCGAGGAAGATCAGCCAGTGGCCGAGGTAATGACCGACAAGGCCCTGGTGGAAATTCCGGCACCCTACAAGGGCCGTGTGACCCGCCTTTATTACAAGGAAGGCGATATCGCCAAGGTCCACGCCCCGCTGTTTGAGCTGGTGGATGAGAGCGAAAGCGATGGCCAGGCGCCGGCGGCCAGTTCTCCGGAGCCTGCCGAAGCAAAGCCGGCTCCCGAGGCGGAAAAACAGCCGGCCTCCGGCGCCGAATCGGACGATAACGCCACCGAAGACTTTATCCTGCCGGATATCGGCGAAGGCATCGTTGAGTGCGAGGTGGTGGAATGGCGCGTTGCCGAAGGTGACGAAATCGAGGAAGACCAGCCTGTTGTGGACGTTATGACCGACAAGGCCATGGTCGAGATTACCGCACCCAAAGCCGGGCGTGTGACCAAGCTTTACCATCAACAGCAGGCTATGGCCAAGGTTCATGCCCCGCTGTTTGCGTTCATTCCCCGGGATCGTGAAGAGCCGGAGGAAGCTAGAACCAAACCGGAGCCCGCGGTTCAACTCTCAACCGCGACAGCCTCGCCTGTCGCTACGGCCAGCCGACAGCGTATTCCGGCCAGCCCTGCCGTTCGCCGTCTGGCTCGGGAGCATGAGCTCAACCTCTCGGATATTCAGGGATCCGGCAAAGATGGCCGTGTTCTGAAAGCCGATGTACTGGCTCATATCGAGGAAGGCCCGAAACAGGCCCAGAACCAGGCTCCCGCCGACGATGCGCAAACTGCCACCACCAGCAGTGCCCGCAGGGTGCCTGCCGCCGAACAGGAAGCGCGAGTCGAACCCATCCGCGGAATAAAAGCTGCGATGGCGAAAAGCATGGTCAAATCGGCCACCACCATTCCTCACTTTATCTACAGCGAGGATATTGATGTCACCGATTTGCTCAAGCTGCGGGAACAACTGAAACCGGAGGCAGAAGCGCGGGGCTCAAGGCTGACGCTCATGCCCTTCTTCATGAAGGCCATGGCCCTGGCGGTTCAGGAATTCCCGGTTCTCAACAGCCAGCTCAACGATGACGTCACGGAGATTCACTACCTGCCCCAGTGCAATATCGGTATGGCGGTGGATGGCAAAGCCGGCCTGACGGTGCCGAACATCAAAGGCGTGGAAAGCCTCTCGTTGTTGGGCATTGCCGACGAGGTTGCGCGCCTGACCGAGGCAGCCCGATCTGGCCGCGTCAGCCAGGAAGACCTCAAGGGCGGCACCATTACGATCTCCAACATTGGCGCATTGGGCGGAACTTACACCGCGCCCATTATCAACGCGCCGGAAGTGGCCATCGTTGCCCTTGGGCGCACCCAGAAACTGCCCCGGTTTGACGCCAACGGCCAGGTGGTGGAGCGCGCCATCATGACCGTGAGCTGGGCCGGCGACCATCGCATTATCGACGGCGGCACCATCGCCCGGTTCTGCAACCGCTGGAAGGGCTACCTCGAATCGCCCCAAACCATGCTCCTGCATATGGGCTGACGTTTCATCATGGCGCAGAAGACGCAACTGCAGCAGTTCTACATACCCGAAGAGCAGTCGATCTACCTGCTCAGCCATGATGATGCCAAAAAGCTCAAAGACTGGGTGGCGCTCTGCGCCGCCCAGCTCCGCCAACTCGGCTACCAGAACATAGAGCTGATTGGCAAGGGTGCTTACGGCTTTGTATTCTCAGGCCGCCTGCCCGGCACCGCAGCCGGGGGCCCGGAACATGTTTTCAAATTCACCCGCATCAACCTGCCTCGGCATCTTCAGGACCGGCTTGAAGATGAAGCCTACATTCTGGAGCAGGTCAGCCATCCCAGGGTGCCACGGCTGATTTCCTACCAAAGAGCCAATAACCAGCCGATTCTGGTGATGGAGCGTGCTGCCGGATTAAATCTGGAAGAGGTTTCCCTGCGTGATGGTCGTCTGAAACCACGGCTCATCATGCGCATCGCGGACCAGCTGGCCGACACCCTGCGAAACCTTCGCCGTGAAAATGGACCGGCCGGCAGGCCAATCGTTCATGGCGATATCAAACCTTCCAATCTGGTCTTCGACGCCAGCACTGAAAACATTGCCCTGATTGACTGGGGCTCTTCCGTGTTTGCTCAGTTGGACGCCAACCAGCAATTCATCACCGCCAACGTGATGGAGCTGATGTCCGACAACCTCCAGCAAACAAACGCACGGCTCGGGGATGTGTATTTTATCGGCGAGGAACAGCTCAACGGCGGGCTGTCGTCTCCCCGTTTCGATGAACAGGGAGCAGCCGGCACGCTCTATGCCCTGGCGTCAGCCCAATCCTGCCGCTTTGGCCATCGGGCCATCCCGGCCACCTCACTGGGCCTGCCCATGGAATTCGCGCGCATGCTGGATGGCATGCTGTCACCGGATCCGGAAACTCGCCGTAAGGCCGGCGATTACTATCTGACAGAGATGCCGCGTATGGCCCGCACGGTGATGATCGATCTGCCGGAAACCCCGGTCGCGGCCCAGGTACCCGTGTGGGTGCGTGCCTCTGACCAGGAAATTGACACCGTGGTTTACAGCTCGCGTAAATCCTTTCTCAGGGAGGAAGGCGCACCGGAAACCCTCAACGACGTCAATGACGTACAGCTGGACCGCTACTACAAGAATTTCATGCAGGGCATGGGCGAAACCGAAAAGGCGTTTCTGGCAGCCGTGAGCCGGCTCGGGCGCTACCCGGTGGAAGGTGGACTGGCCGTGCGCTGGGAAACCGATGGCATCTACATCGACACTTCCCTGAATCTGCACGATCCTGCCTTGAAGTCGGCGTTTGTGCAGGCCGTCAACAATATGGTTTTCCTGGCCCAGGCCATTTACCGCAAGGGGATTTTCAAAAGCTGTCTGTTCAACGCCCGCAATACCTTGCACGTTGATCGCGATGAACCAACCCACCCCTTTGTTGTATCACCCGATATGAAATTGCACTACGAGGTAAGCCCCGCGCCTGAGGTTGAAGACGAAAGCCGGGTCCACTCTTACTTCGAGGACGGCCCGGACCCGGAGGAATTCCTGGTGTTACCCGACACCATTATTCACGCCCTCGAAGAACTCAACGCTATTCACCACACTGGCATGATCATCTTCGAAGCCCTGCCCCGCCATCTTAAAATCCACAGCCACTATCGGCTACTTGATCCGGACCGGGAACAGGAGTTCCGCCGATTGTTGGACGTAATCCTGTCATCGGTGGAGCAGATTACCGGCCTGGGCGTTTCCGGGTTCATGAAGATGCCCTACAAGGACACCCGCTTCTTCCCTCACATCGAACGCCTCCCTGAGCGGTATTACCCACGCAATCCAAGGACCGAGATCGCGTAAACCTCGGCCCAGACTCGCTTTTCCATGTCCGATTTTTCGGACGCAATTGTCCGGCAAATCAAACACATTCAGCCCAGCACGCCGCCAACTGTCCAGTACACCGGACACTTCACGCTAAAAACGGGAAAGCAAACCCTCCATATCATTAAAAAACTCTTATTTTCAGTGAGTTGGCTAACTGGCACGGTTTCTGTATTCAAGCCGGTCACAATTATAAAAACTGCCTGAAGAACAAATCGTTAAGTATTCGGTTTTTCAACCTTGCTCGGACAATAATAAGGAACAACTATGCGTTTACTCTTCCTGGCTCTTTTGCTGGTCAGTCCCCTGTGTTTTGGCAAAACCGTCGTCGTCATCCAGAGTTACCACCTCGAGTACAAATGGGACGCGGACTATATCGACGCGGTCCGGTCCGTGCTCGGGCAGGATCACGACCTTCACGTGTTCGAACTCGACACCAAGCGCCTGTCGAAACCGGAATGGCCACAGAAAGTGGCTGAAATCCAGAGCAAAATTGCAAACGTTAATCCCGACGTTGCCATTCTGGGTGATGACAACGCCTTTACGTTGATGGCTGACCACCTGGTCGCCCAAAAGATTCCCGTGGTCTTTCTTGGTGTGAATGGTGGCCCCGTTCAGCACCCTACCCTTGAACACCCGCTGGTCACTGGGATCCTCGAACGCCCGTTCTTCTCCGAGAGTATCCGTCACCTGAGAAAGATACTCCGGCAGAAAGAGCGTTTCCTGGTTCTGATGGATGACTCACCTACCATGCGTAATGCGGTGAACGAATACTTTGGTGACAAGCGCCAGGCCACGATCTACGGTTCCGAACTGGACATCGTTCTGACCAACGACAGGGACACCTGGTTGGACACGGTCGTAAATGCCCACGAACGTTATGATGCTGTTGTGTTGGGCACCCACCACACCATCCGTGACAAAGATGGCGAGTACGTCATACCCTACGATCTGCTGAAGGAAGCATTTTATCGGGCTCAGCTCCCACTGTTTTCATTCTGGGATATCTTTGTTGGCGAAGAACAAAGCATCGGCGGATTCACTATCTCGGCCAAACAAGAGGGGCTCACCGCAGCCAGGCTGGCCTCGTTGATCCTCAATGGCATGAGACCCGATCAGATACCGCAGCTTAAATCCCTAAGTGGGCATTACGTGTACAGTGCGAGCGGCCTTGAACACTGGAATCTTGATCTCTCCCCCATGATTGCGAGCCAGGCCAACTTTGTCGAGTAACCGGGGCGCCGCTCAACCAGAGACGGCTGCGCCCAAATGAAACACCGGCCTTAAGGCTTCAGGTTTCAGTAGCGCTGCCGATAATCACTAAAACAACTTACTGAAGGATGACGTTTTGGCTTCCTCTGTCCTCTCATCTATAGAGCGTAAATTGGGTGTCCCAGGGAAACTGTTGATTGCGCCGGTATTCATTCTTTTGCTCTTTGCCTCGGTAACTTTTTTCAGTGTTTATGAATTCCAGGAACTAGACCGTCGAATGAACACCGTCGCCAGGGACTTGGCACCGGACACCTCTATTGGGACCGAATCGGTCATCAGCGTCTATCGGATGCGCCTGCGTGTTTTCGACTATTTCACCACTGGCGATGAAGAAACCCTTGCCCACTTCGGCGAGCTAGAAGCCGAGTTCAATGAGGTGATGGCGAGAGCGCAGGAGAACATCCAGGACCCTGGTGCGGCCAAACTGGTGGATCGGATCAAGACCACCACCGATGAATACATCAAGGCATTCCGGAACGAGCTGGTTCCGGCCAAACGCCAGGTCCTGAAAATTATCAAGGATGAGCTGGACGTATACGGTCCAAATGCCACCAAGGCATTGCGGATGGCCCTTAACGGGGTTGCCAACAGGGAACCCGAAAGCGATTTGAGGGCCGGCCTCGAGCAACTGCTGAACGATGCCATGGTCATGCAATTGACCGCCCAACGCTACCTGACCAACGGCGATGAGGATTCCCGCAAGGCTCTCGGTTGGGCCATCGAAGACCTGACCGATGCACTGGAGCTGCTGCAACCTGAAAATGGCCCGGACTTTGTGCAGGTGTACATGCAAACCGTTGTCGAAGAGCTGGCAAACTATCAGGCTGCAGTTCAGAGAATGGTGGAACAGCAGAATATCGTCGTCAGCGTCAAGGCAGACCGACTCGATGTACTCGGGCCCGAAATCGCCCGCATGGCGCGCGAGTTGGAGGCCAGTATTTTCGCGTCTCTCGAGATGGAAGCGGATGAGGCAACGGCTGCCACTGATCTTGCACTCAAATTCACGCTCATCGCATTTGTGGCTTCTGCGGTTCTCGGATTGATCGTTGCGGTATTGATGAGTCGCTTGATGGGCTCAAGCGTGAAGCGTGCGAAAACAGAAATTCTGGGCTACCTCGACGACATCGCCAATAACAACGGCAACCTCTCCACCCGACTCACTCCGGGCCGTCCCGATGAGATCGGTGACTTCATCGACGCAGTCAACACCTTCCTGCAAACGCTCGAGGAAACGATTTCCCGAATTGTGACGGCGTCTCGCCAACTGACCGGCGAGTCCGAATCACTTTCCGGTATCACAGAGCGTACAACCGCCAATTCGGAGCAACAGCGCGACCAGATCACGCAGGTGTCTGCCGCCATGCAGGAAATGGTGTCCACCTCCGAAGAGATCGCCTCGAACACCAGCGAAACTGACGAATCGGCCCGTAAGGCCTCATCGCTTGCGGATTCCGGACAGGAAACCGTTGGCTCAGCCATTCGGGCGGTTACCAACCTCGCCAATCAGGTTGAAAAGGGGTCTAACCGGATCCAACAACTGGAGAACGAATCGGCCGAAATCGGCAATGTGCTGGCTGTTATCCAGAGCATTGCTGAGCAAACGAACCTTCTGGCGCTCAATGCCGCCATTGAGGCGGCTCGAGCCGGTGACGCCGGGCGGGGATTTGCCGTGGTTGCCGATGAAGTTCGAGGACTGGCCAAGCGCGTTCAGGAATCAACCGTCGATATCGAGCGGATTGTGTCCCAGCTCCAGAGTGGCGCGGCCGGCGCAGTAGTGGACATGAGCAAGGCCAAGCAGATGGCCGAAGAGGCCAGCGAGGAGGCAAGCAAGTCGGGCGAGGCTTTGACGGACATTCTCGCGGCGGTTAACAGCATTGTTGAAATGACCACCCAGATTGCAAGCGCGACCGAGCAGCAGAGAGCGACCGCCGCGGAGATGACCCAGAACGTGGAAATAAGCAGTGGCGCAATTGAGGAACTGGCCGGAGACATTTCCCAGGTGAATCACTCAAGCCGCTCTCTGGCGAACATGGCTGATGAATTGAATACGCTCGTGCGACGCTTCAGGGCCAGTGAATCCTGAACAGACAATGGTTGCAGATGTTAACCAATTCACGAGAGCGCAGATGATTACCTGATACCTTTGGGTTTCAAGTTACACAATGTAACCGGAAACGGACTGCCCGGAGGTATCCCGCCATGACGCGCTCTCAATCACCCAAGAGGCAAGGCGTTCGCGGCCCTGTCATTGCCATGCTGACAGCGGCTGCCTGCCTCGGCACTGCCCAAGCCGCCGAACCCGAAAAAGTCATTTTCGCCGCCGAAAATGCTCTTTACGGTGCCGGTCATGACATCGGACGCGCGGATGGCTGGATTGATGAGCAACTCCGAGCTGCCATACGCGCCTATCAAGCTCAAAATGGGCTCCAAACCAACGGCAACCTGGATACGGCAACACTGAAAGCGCTCGGCGTGACCAAAACATCCAGCGCAACCATCACTGCAAATTCAGTCGGCAGTCGAAAGGCGTCATTGGCACAGCTCGGTTTGTCCCTCCCCGAGCCCGCGCCCAATACCCCGACCATTGCCAGGGCTGAACCAAAGCCTTCGCCAGAACCTACCCCGGCCCCCATTCAAAAATCTTCCGAACAGGGCAAGCCAACAACTTCGCTCGATGCCGAACCTGATGAAAACCAGATAGATACTGAGGGAACTTCGAAAAAACCTGAAGTGAAGGCACAAGAAAAAGTGGCGGAAGCAGCCCCGACAACACCCGAACCGGTAGCTTCAGAGCCCCCTGCTCCCATTTCAGCTCCAGCTCCCGTGCCGGAACCTGCGGTCGCCGAGGAAACTTCACCAGAAGCCACCAAAGAACCAGCCCCGGTGCTGGCCCAGCTCCCTTCAGAGCCCACCAGTGCGGGCCCTACCGAACCGAAAGCAACGGAAATGAAGAAAGCCCAGCCAGTCGAAGGAGAAAACACTGCATCGAAAAATTCCGCGGTTGCCGATAATTCTCAGAGCACCGGCGGCGGGTTTTTCAGCGTCTTGTTCGATTTCTTTTTTGGCTGGCTGGTCTGAGCGTCAACTCTGCAACCGGTCTTTAAAGACTTTCCAGTCAATCACGTTGCCGTCGGAATCGAAGTGGACGTATCCGCGGAAACTCGGGTCATCTTCCCAGGCCTTCACAAAGCCTACGGTTTCACCGGAGTCTGAGACGATCTCAAAGGCTTCGCTGCGGGCATTGGCAATGTCTTTATCAGGCTCTGTATCTGAACGCTTGAGGCTTACGGAGGAGTCTAGGGGCAAGTTGCTTTGAAGGAATTCCTGGATCATCGTCGAGCTCTCCTTTCAGGGTGAACCGGTCTGGTTCTGGAGGTAGCGTAACTATAGGACGATCCGGTAGAAGAGAATACAGATTCAGATCAATTTTCTTAGATTTTTTCGAGATAAAAGGGCTTTAAGAACAATAGGATATTTCATTATTGTGACAGTCTGTAACCTTCTGGACTGATTATTTTTCAACCAGTTCAGAAGGTTACCGAGAGCAGAGTCGATCAGTCACGAGGATCAGAATTTCCAGAACGGAGTGCTCAGTTTCTGTTCAACCAGTTCAGGGGAAAATCCCACATCGTTCAGCAACCGACGATCCATAGTCATCACCAGATGGATAAAGTTGCGCTTCATCCGCCAGCCTTTGTAAAGCGAAGCAGCTCTTTTCATTTCATTACTCCTTGGTCAACCCCAGAATATTGGTCTCCGAAAACCGGGACCTTGTTTAATTAGGGTCCTATTCTAAGCTTGACGAGGAGCTTTCTGAATACTTGGAAACCCCTATAAACAGGGGCTCCAAGCATTATTGGGTGTCAGAATTGTGTACTTTTGATGGCAGTCTTATGACGCCTTGGCGTTTGAAAGTAACACTTGGTAAAGGTCATCTTTCAGCTGTGCGCGTTTCTGCTTCATGCGGTGGAGTTTGTCATCACCGATGGGAGAATCCCTCTTTTCCAGCCCTTCAATTTCGTGGTCGAGATGCGTGTACTCCTGAAGCTTTTCGTTGAACTTGAGATCATTGTTCTTGAGTTCCTGAATCAGTTCTCGGTACTGCGGGAATTCTACGTGAAGCTCATGGCTGGAAATGCCCATCGTATTCCTCTCCTCTTCTTTGCAGAGTGTTGATCAAAGCTGATCACCTTCAGCATAGACGAGCGTGCCAGTTTCTGGGCGTCTTTGACAAATCGCTAATTACGCACGACGTTGCATGGGTATAGCATGGTAGTACGTTATCCAGTTACGCCTCGGGACACTTGCGAATGACCTTTGCACGAATTACCGGCACCGGTTCCTACCTGCCTGAAAACATCGTTACCAACAAAGACCTCGAGAAAATGGTCGACACCACCGACCAGTGGATTCGCGAGCGCACGGGAATCGAAAGACGTCACATTGCCGTCGAAGGCCAGACCACAGTGGATCTTGCTGAGCAGGCTGCAAGGAATGCCATTGATGCCGCGGGCATCAATGCACAGGACATCGATCTGATCGTGTTTGCCACCTCCACCCCGGACAAGATTTTTCCGAGTTCCGCATGCATCCTGCAGGCGCGTCTTGGCATCCATGGCTGCCCCGCGTTCGACATACAGGCGGTATGCAGCGGATTTGTATACGCCCTCGCAACAGCAGAAAAATTCATCAAAACCGGAAGCAGCAAGAAGGCCCTGGTTATCGGCGCCGAGGTGTTCTCCCGCATCATTAACTGGGAAGACCGTGGTACGTGTGTCTTGTTCGGCGATGGCGCCGGCGCGGTGATCCTGGAGGCCGACGAAGAAACCGGCATCCTTTCCACCCATATCCATGCCGATGGCCAGTATGCCGATTTGCTGCACGTTCCCTGCGGTATTGCCGATGGCTACGACCAGGTCAAGGCCGGGCGAGCGTTTGTGGAAATGAAAGGCAACGAAGTGTTCAAGGTGGCGGTCAACACCTTGGGCAAGATCGTTGACGAAACCCTAGCAGCCAACCAGATGCAGAAATCCGAGATCGACTGGCTGGTTCCGCACCAGGCCAACCTGAGAATCATCTCGGCCACGGCAAAGAAACTGAACATGTCCATGGATCAGGTTGTCGTGACGGTGAATGAGCACGGCAACACGTCCGCTGCATCTATCCCCCTCGCCCTTGATGTGGCTGTGCGAGATGGGCGGATTAAGCGCAACGAGGTGCTTCTCCTTGAGGCTTTTGGCGGCGGATTTACCTGGGGCTCTGCACTGCTCCGTTACTGATCGGCCAGCTTTCTGATCGCCACTCGTTTTGAACCAGAGGCGGGCTTCAGCTTTTGTTGAAGCCCGTTTTTCATTGTGTTTACCGCACCCTGTCAGATAGACTGTATTTTTATACAGTACCAATAACGCTCACTGCGAGGAATAACCATGGCAGTACAAGCAGTCTACTTTTCTGATAGGGACGGCCTGGATATGGCACTGAAAAATCCTGAGACGATGCTGTTCACTTCAAAAGCCGAAGCCGACGCCCGGGACAAAGTGCTCGAACTGGCGGAGGAAATTCAGGTATTCCTTGGCCGCAAGGTTGAAGGCCTGGGCGACGATCTGGCCGAACGCTGTGCCATGGCCATAGCGGAGGACAAAGACCTGTTCCAGAAAGCTCTCAAAAAGCCAGAGCTGCTGAACGCAGAACAGGAATAGCAGGACAGGGGCGGCGCCGCCGCCCTTCTCTCATGCCACGGCTACCCAGTTGCCATTGTCGTAACGCGCTACGCCCCGGCCAGACATCCGGTGCAGACTGACCCACTGGTTTTCCACCAGAGCCGCCACATCTGGCTGGCGACGCAACACAGATTCGATCCGATCTTCCGGCGCATCAATCAGAACAGTAAGACGAACCGGTTCATGGCGCCAATGAGTACCATCGTGAACCGACTGCAGCGGCAGGCCAATTCTCAACCGTGCGTTATTACCTTCGACAACGCCGACATTCCCGCCAACCACGGAGTGCAGGAGCTTGTTACCCGAGCCATACACTTCGGGAACCGTTACCGAAGCAAAGTACTGAAGGTTGATCCAGTTGGCGACGATCATTGGTGCCGCCAGCAAAGCCTCCAGAAGACCGCCATCTTCGTCCAGAGTCGGATCGTAATCGTGCAGGAATACGCGGCCGGACAGGTTGCAGCCCCGGGTCCTGCTGCGCTTCGCGAAGATGATTGCCGCGTTATTGGCCAGCCCCCACTCCGGACGAACCTCTGACCAGTCCCGGGTCCGGGTTTCCATGGCCTGCTTGAGGTTATCGTCGTCCAACCCGTTCAATTTCAGCGGCGTTGCCCGCTCTTTTCGAGCCCGGATGCCGGCTGTTTCGAATCCGGCTTCCAGATCTGCCAGGTGCTGCATGTGCGAATCCGGGATAAGATGGCGATCAGCAATCGTTACCTTGTCCGTCGCGGTGCAGTGCTCGGCAGCGACCGCCCAGGTGAAGTCCGGAATTCTGATACCTTCGTCGGCAAGCCCCGCCCTGACCTGTGGATCATTGACCAGGCTTGCTGCAAGCCGGGCGTTCACGCCGCCGCTCTGGCCGCCACATGCACCACAGTCGAGACCAGCCTGGTTCGGGTTGTTATCGGTATGACAGCCATGGCCAACAAGTACCAGCAAAGGCGCGAAACCACTGGTCAGAGACATCCCGCGGAGCATATTGGCCGCCAGCGCAACCCTCTCGGCATCAGAGAGCGGGTCGCCTCCGTGGCTATGGACCAGACGCCCCTCTACACTTTGGTCAGGGCGGGTTTTGTGGCCCTTTTTCAGAGTGTCTTTCACCAGTTTCCAGGCCCAGGCCAAACCGGTGGTCTCAACCAGCGTGAACGTCGACAAGCTGGTGTATTTCGCCTTTCTGACTGATTCACGGGCGATCTCTCTCTGATCGAGAGAGCGATTCACTGCCAGATCCTCTCGCAGGCTGCCCTTGGTATCAATCAACCGGAAAGACGCGGGCAACAGGCCCGGCAGTCGGCGGGCCGGGGCAAGCGGTCCGTGTTGCTGATGATCGATTGGCATTCCGAAAAAACCGGCGAATCCGAGCGTCTGCACGTCGGGGCACACTGCTTCAAGGTGGCGTCGCATCACTTCGGAGCGAACATCGATACAGAAAACCGCCTGGACTGCAGGAATGCCACGCCCGGAGTCTGGCAACGCCTGCTTGAGCGGCGCAGATTCAAGTGCCTGCCACAAGGTGCGCTGGTAACCAATCTCGAAGGCACGCTGCCACACCCACAGCCTGCTGCGGTCATCGTAGGCGCCCCTGCGACTCGCGCGGGCTCTCTGCCTCTGCCACTCTGCTTTCTGTGCCGTCGAGGCGAAGGCTACCCCTGCGGACTCCCAGACCAGCATGATCGCTAGAATGTCCTCACACCGATCGGATGAACGCCCCTCAAGGCCTGCCCGCCAGTCTTCTCCGCGACACCAGGAGGCCCAGCCGTTCACTCTCAACAACAGGCTATGGCACAGCGCTTCCAACTCATCTCCACGAGCGCCGATCCGATTCAGCGCCTCCTGTACTGCCTGATCCCTGCCGTCCGGAACCGTCTTGAAGAACGCACGGCCCCCTTTCAACCCGGTCGTAAAATCAAGCGCCAGATCCTGCCTGACTGATTCAAGCCAAAAACCGAACAACCCCCCATTGGCCTGGTTGCCCGAAACGGACCATCGGCTCTGGCGCTGATCGAAAAAGGCGCCGCAAACGCGAGAAACCTGGTCGCAAACGATGTCAGTCAGAACACCGGCCTCCTCGTGGGCATTCGCAACCGCAACGGTATCCAGAATGGAACCGCGCATTGGCGCAGTTATCGCCCCCTTTCGACCCAGCCAATCAAGGTACCAGGCGGTATTCCGCTCATCGCCGCGCTCCGCAATACTTGCCCTCAGATCGTCTTCCCGAATCCGGCCACCTTCCCAGGCTTCTCGATAAAACTCGGTTGGCATAAGCATACTGAAACCCGCGCGCTCGTTGAGCACCTGATCAACCCGCGGGGCCGGAAAATGTCTCAGCCCCCAGAACGGATTCACCGCTATCCACTGATCGAGAGGCCAAACAGGGGCGATCAGGTCGCAGGCCTGTTTAACCGGTTTACGCCAGTCATCGCTCAGCCACTGCAGTTCCGGTAACGGGGCGCTTACATCGCTCATGATCTCTCCTCCAGTCTGAACGGATGATGCGGAACCCTGCGGAACATGGCCGGCACCTTCAAAGCCTCCGCCGCCAGGAAGCGGGTCAACCGATCAAAGGGCAATTCCAGGTAAAGCCCCTGAAGAAAATGAACGCCCAGAGCGCGGGTGGCCGGGAAGCGAGCACCGAATACAATCATCAAAGAGCACACGGCGAGCAGCGTTACCAGAGTGGCGCCCGTTCCCAGAGCAATGCCGGGGATAGCAAACCCTTCCTGCTCGGGAACGGCCGGGCCGATGAGAAAGTGCAACAATGAGTACAGCGGAACCAGGAGCACTGCCAGTCCCGCAAGCTTCAGCTTCACCGCTTTGGTTGCTCCGGCCGGGATGCCCATGGCGGCCGCCGATACCGCCAGCACCAGCAATGCTCCGAAAACCGGATTGTTTTCCACGATCCACGGGAACTGAACCAGGATCGCCGCCGCCAACAGGCCGGTAAGCCCGGCCCAGGAGAGCCGGTTAGCAGAGGGAGATTCGGGAAAACGCGTTGCTGCCGATACCGCCACCGTGCGACCAGAAGCCAGGAACGAATGCGCCTTGTACAGCGAATGGGCCAGTAGATGCAGCAGTGCCAGTGTGTAGGCCCCCATGCCGATTTCGAACAGCATAAAGCCCATCTGCGCACAGGTTGACCAGGCAAGAGCATGTTTGACCGAGTACTGGGTCATCATGGTGAGAACCGCAACGACCGCCGTCATGCCGCCGATCACGAGCAGAATCATGTGGCCGGCCGTAAAGCCATCGAACACCGGGAATAAACGGAGCCAGAGGAAACCGCCAAGATTGATAACCCCGGCATGGAGCAGCGCAGACACGGGCGTGGGAGCCTCCATAACGCGGATGAGCCAGCCATGAAAGGGAATCTGGGCGCACTTGAGAACCGCCGCCAGAGCCAGAACCACCGAGGCAACTGTCAGCGCTGTTGAGCCACCGGCTCGGGCGCCCTCATTCTGGATGATGTCTGGCAGGTAAAAGGTGCCGTAATGCAGGTAGAGCGCCACCACACCAAAGACCACCAGCGCATCCCCCACCCGGCTGACGATGAACTTCTGAACCGCCGCCATTCGCGCCTGGGGCCGGTCCTGATAGAGGGTGAGCAAATGATGCAGGGCCAGACTGACACCAATCCAGGCGCCTGCCAGAATCAGCAGATGGTTGGTAAACACCAATACCAGAACAGAGGCAACCGTCACCAGAAACCATGGAAGAAAACGGTCACGGCCAGGGTCCTGGCTGAGGTAGTTGTCTGCAAACCGAAGAATAACCCAGCCAATAAACGCCACCATCGTGGCCATCCAGACCGCTATCCCGTCTGGATACAGGCCGAAGCGCCCACCCAGGGTGGCTAAACGATTGCTGTCGCCTCCTGTATAGGGCTGAATCAGGAGGAGGATTCCCATCACGACCGAAACAGCCATGGAAGCCAACAATGCCCACCCGGCAAGTCGCCAACAGTGGTTCACTTTCAGTGGATTCTTCAGCCAGCCAGTCAAACCGGCAAGCAGGAAGAGACCGACCGGCAGCAGCAGCCAGAGTGCGAGGATCGAGAGCAATGAAAATTCGGCGATTGGATTCATACTTGCAAACCTCCTGATTGCAAGTACTTTGCCGATCCTCGTCACATATAAAAAATGGTTTATACTTATCAGATCATTCGTTTTTAGAGAACGAAATCACATGAAGCTGAATTACCATCACCTTTACTACTTCTGGAAGGTCGCGCGAACCGGTCACCTGACGCGGGCAGCTGACTCGCTGCATATTTCCCAGTCGGCGCTGTCGGGTCAGATACGCAAGCTGGAAGACAGCCTGGGACACGACCTCTTCATTCGCGAGGGGCGGCGCCTCAAGCTGTCTGAAGCCGGGAGAATGGCATTCTCCTACGCCGAGGAGATCTTCCGCCAGGGTGAGGAACTGACGGCATTGTTCGCCTCCGGCGCTCAACCAAACCGCGAGATACTCCGGATCGGGGCGGTGGCCACCCTCTCCCGTAACTTCCAGGAAGGCTTTCTTCAGCCGCTGCTGAACCGCGAAGACCTTGAGTTGAGCCTGCAAAGTAGCCACATGGATGAGCTGCTAAGACGGCTCTCGGCGCATCGACTGGACTTGATCCTCGCAAACCAGGCGGTACAGGGAGATGAACAGAATCCCTGGCGGTCACGGCTGATTGCCAAGCAGCCGGTCAGCATCATCGGGCCGCGGGGAATAGACGTTCAGGGCGATTTTGTCGACGTACTGCGTGGCCGAAGCCTGATTGTGCCGGGCCCGGACAACAACATACGCCAGGCCTTCGACCAGTTGTGCGAGTATCACAGGCTGCGTCCCAACATCGCCGCCGAGGTGGATGATATGGCGATGATGCGACTTCTCACCCGGGATACCGGTCATTTCGCCATCATGCCTCCGGTGGTCGTGCGCGACGAAATGAAGAGCGGAACCCTTGCAGACTACGGCGCCCTGCCAGGCGTCTTCGAGGAGTTCTACGCCATCAGTATCCGGCGCCAGTTCGAGACGCCGGCACTCAGGGAACTGCTATCCCAGACTCAGGACAATTACCTGACCCGGACGCCGATTGGTCATTCTGACTAGCCCGAGTGGCGAAAAATGTCATCCATAAGGCTGACTTACATCCGTATACTGAAGCGGAAAGACCACAATAATAACGCCGGACATATGATCATGAGCCAAGCCAGCCTGCGAGAACACCCGTCCATTCTGATTATCGGTAGCGGTTTTGGTGGTCTGGGCATGGCCATCAAACTGAAACTGGCCGGATTCAATAACCTGACCCTGCTGGAAAAAGCCGACCGGGTTGGAGGTACCTGGCGTGATAATACCTACCCCGGTGCCGCCTGCGATGTGCAAATCCACTTTTATTCATACTCCTTCGAACCCAAGCACAACTGGTCGCGGAAATTCGGATTGCAGCCCGAAATACTCGGGTATATGGAGCACTGCGTTCAGAAATATCGCCTGGGCAGTCACATCCGGTTTAACTCCGAGGTGCAGGAAGCCGCGTTTGACGACGAAACAAATCAATGGTCGGTGACTCTCGCAAACGGTGAGCAGCTGACCGCCAACGTACTCATCACCGCCACCGGACAGCTCAATCAACCTGCCTGGCCAAACCTGAAGGGCCTGGACCTTTTCCAGGGCAAGATGTTCCATTCAGCCCGCTGGGATCATGATTACGACCTCTCCGATAAACGAGTGGCGGTCATTGGAACTGGCGCGAGTGCCATTCAGTTTGTTCCGGAGATTGCATCGAAGGTAAAGCAGTTGGACCTGTTTCAGCGCTCGGCGGCCTGGGTCCTGCCCAAGCCGGATCGGCCTTTCAAGCGCTGGGAGCAGACGCTGTTCCAGAAAGTGCCGGCCTGGGATCGCCTTTATCGATACCTCATTTATTGGAAAAACGAGAGTCGCGCCCTCGCTTTCACCAAATTCAGTGGCCTTCTCGAGTATTACGCGAACATGGCAAAGCGGGAGGCCAGAAAACAGGTCACAGATCCCGCCAAGCTGAAAAAGATCATTCCAGACTACAAGATCGGCTGCAAACGGATTCTGATTTCCAACGACTGGTATCCGGCCATCAACCGGCCGAACGTGAATCTTATTACCGACCCTATTGACCACATTGACGAGTCCGGCGTCATTACGCACGAAGGACACCACCATGAAGTGGACGCAATTATCTGCGGCACTGGTTTTCGGGCCTCGGAGTTCCTGTCACCCATCCGGATAACAGGCCGGGGCGGAAAGACCCTGAACGAGGCCTGGCAGAACGGCGCTGTGGCGTTCAAAGGCATCACCGTCAGTGGCTTTCCCAACATGTTCATGCTCTATGGGCCCAACACCAACCTGGCCCACAACTCGATTCTGTACATGCTTGAGTCCCAGTTTCGCTACGTTCTGGAATGTCTGGAGGCGCTCGAAAAGTACCCTCACTCCGCCATGGACGTCCGGCAAGACCGGCAGGACCGTTTCACCCATGTGGTTCAACAGGGCCTGGAAGACACGGTCTGGAGCTCCGGCTGCACCTCCTGGTACCTCGATGAGCATGGGCGCAATACCATCAACTGGCCGGGATTCACCTTCACCTACCGGTTCGCGACCCGCCGGGTAGACACCGCTGATTACCAATTTCTTTACCCCGGCCAGACCGCGGGGTAATCGGGTGAAAGCCTTTGCCCTTGAACCTCGGCCATATTCATAGGATGATTGGGTTATAGGTTAGAAGGATGACATACACATGCTGGAACGTATTCGCAAAGGCTCGCTGGTCGAGACTGCTATCGAAAGTCTCAGAAACGCCATCGAAAAAGGTGACTGGTCGGTTGGCGATCGCCTTCCCGTCGAATCAGAACTTTCCGAATCCCTCGGAGTAAGCCGCAACACGGTTCGTGAGGCGGTTCGGGTGCTGGTACACGTGGGGATGCTGGAAACCCGCCAGGGGGATGGCACATACGTACGAGCGACACGGGACGCCGGGGAGACACTGCGGAGAATTGCCCGCACCCAGCTGGCGGAGCAGCTGGAGGTCAGGATCATGCTGGAAACGGAGGCCGCCAAGCTGGCAGGGCACCGGCGGACAGAACAGGATCTCCGGCACATGACCACAGCCCTCGATGCTCGCGCCAAAGCGGGAGATGACCTGCAGGCTCGCATCCGGCACGACGAAGCCTTCCATCATGCCCTGGTTGCCGCTTCTCATAACTCAGCGCTGATCGAGCTCTACGACTACTTTTCCCACGCTGTCAGCCAGACCATCGAGCAGACCGAAACCGACGCAGACCTGCCGGAACCCTCCCAGGAAGACCATGAACTCCTGCTCGCGGCGGTCCGGCGTCAGGATGAGGGCAAGGCAGAATCCCTGGCAAGGGCGCTTTTGAAACCCAGCCTCCAGGCCTTGAAGCGTCGGGAGTCCTGATTCATGAAGTTCCGGATCGACACCTTTACCCTGCTGCTCCTGGGCGCCATCGTATTAGCCACCTTTCTGCCTGCAACTGGCCAGGCAGGCGAGGCACTGGCCACCGCCGGAACGGTCGCCGTCGCCCTGCTCTTCTTTTTCCATGGCGCAGCGCTGTCCCGGGACCAGATTATTGCCGGTGCCACCCACTGGCGGCTGCACATTCTGATCACTTCGCTCACCTTCGTATTTTTTCCACTTGCGGTGCTGCCGATTAACGGCCTCAGCAATATCGCACCATCCTGGATGCCGAAAGATCTTGGTTTGGGGTTTCTTTACCTGGGCGTCCTGCCGTCGGCGGTGTCCTCTTCCATCGCCTATACCGCGATGGCGCGGGGCAATGTTCCGGCGGCAATCTGCAGCGCAGCCGCCTCCAATGTCTTTGGCATGATGCTGACGCCATTCCTGCTGTTGCTGTTGGTAAGCACGTCCGGCGGTGGGGATTTCTCCGTAGCGGAAGCCCTGAAAGACATCGTTCTGCAACTGCTGCTGCCTTTTGCGATTGGGCATGCGCTCCGACCATGGCTCGGCGGATTTCTTGGCAGAAACGAAACACTGATGGCCCGATACGATCAGTGCGTGATCTGGCTGATCGTCTACTCCGCTTTTTCACATTCGGTAGAGAGCGGACTCTGGGAGAATCTGCCCCTGCAGGCCATCCTTTTCGCCATTGCGCTGTGCCTGGGCTTGCTGCTGCTATTCATGGTGTTTGCCAGGTTCCTGGTACGGCGATTCGGGTTCAGCCTGGAGGATGAAGCCGCGGTGGTGTTCTGCGGCTCCAAAAAGAGCCTGGCGTCTGGTCTGCCCATGGCCAAGGTCCTGTTCTCAGGGCACCCGGGCTTCGGCATGATCGTGTTACCGATCATGTGCTACAACCAGATACAGGTTATCGTCGGAGCCTTCCTGGCCCAGAAGTACCGGGATAAAATTGAAAGGGCGAATGCAGAGAAAACGGGTTGATCTGGGCGGCGAAATCAACCGCCACCCATTCCGCCAAAGAGTGTGGCAAGAATCGCCAGCCCTACAATCCAGCCAATCACCGCCGGCCAGAAATTGACCATTTGCGGTGGCTGTTCGCCCTGCTCTTCAGCCATATCGGGTTCCGGGTAATTCCGATCGTCGGCCGCCTCAGGCGCCTGCTCCACAGTGAACCAGTCGAACCACTCACCGAGAAACTGGGCCACCGGCGCCGGAAAGGTACCGTTTTCCGCCATCGGCCGTATCTGGGGCTCCAACTGGCGACCAATCTCGCGTCGCAACCGCGGCTGATCGGCGGGCGGCTCGTCCAGAATGGCTTTCCAGATGCCCGGGTCCTTGCTTCTTGAGGAGTCATTGAGCAAGGCCTTGATCTGGATAACCACCTCACGAACCACCTGGCCCTCGTTGGCATCCAGCGGACGATCAGGCTCCTCGTCCTGCACCTCGCGATGCGGTTCAGTCTGAACCGTGTCAGAAGCCTGCTTTACCGGGCCCGGATCGTCCCCGACTGCCTCCCGGAAAGCCGCTTCCAGGCTCTTTGCCTCGTCTTCCGAAGCAAACTTGAGCTGTTGCTCATACGCATCCTGGATCTTCCGGCGATCGCCGGTCGGCTCAATTCCAAGGATTTCCCAACAATTCATAAAGCTGCAACTCCCGGGCCTAGATTTATTACATTTCAGAGAGACAAACTGTCTGTAGTCCCTTACGATAGGACCTAATCATAATAAAACCGCTTTATCCTTTTTTCTCGGCAGATTATAGAACGTCAACCATGCATCAATCGACAAAAACGGCAGGAATGGGTGACCGCCGCCCTCTGGCAACCTGCTTCGGCATCAGCCTTGCCCTGTCCGCCCTGCTTCCGGCTACCGCGCTCGGCCAAACTGACACACCTGATTTCATGCCCGGCTTGCTTGCCCTCGAAGGCGAACAAAGCGAAATCCCCGAAGTACTGACTACGACACGATTGCGCCAGTCAAAACTCAGGGTTCCCGGCACCACCACGATCATCACCGGCGACATGATCCGTGACCTCGGCATCATGAACCTCGTAGAGGCATTCCGGCTGGTTCCGGGCATGGTGGTTGGCCACTGGGGAAGTACCAACCCGGTGGCAACCTATCGCGGTACTTCCCAATACGAGCAACGCCGCCTGCAGGTTCAGATTGACGGGCGAACCGCCTACAGAATCAGCCTCGCAGACGTAGATTGGCTGGGCATGCCGGTGGCACTGGAAAATATCGAACGTATTGAAGTGAGCCGGGGCCCAAATTCCGCCGCCTATGGCATCAACGCGTTTCTTGGAAGCATCAATATCATTACCCGCTCACCGCAAGACACGGCGGGGGTGGAAGCCTACACCTCGGTTGGGTCCCGTGGTCACCTTCGCACGTTTACCTCCGTGGGCGATACCGATGCCGACAAAAGTTGGCGGTTGTCGTACGAGAAGCGCAAATCCAACGGCTTTGATAGTCAGATTGATGGCGGCCAGGAGATCCCCTTTCACGATGGCCACGACATCAACAACTTCAATTTCGACAGCGTATTCCGAATTGACCGCCAGCATTCGGTTGACGTGCGAGCAGGCGTTCTGGATGGCGTAAATGAAGAAGATCTCGAGAAGTCCGGAAAGCTGGGCGCCACCACAAACCCGGACATTATCATGGATGACTACTACCTCCATGTCCGGTTCGACGGAGCGACCTCGCCCGACCACTTCTACCATATCCAGGCGAGCTATCAGAATCAGCGACAGAGGCAGCGGTGGACCGTTTCCGCGCCTGCAGCGGAGATCAATGCCCTGCTGCCGACAGGGTTCCCACCCTTCCCCGAGGATCAGGGTCCGTTCATCGCTGACCTGAACGAAGACCTGGAAGAAACCCGGCAGGAAATTGAATTCCAGGACACCATTATTTTCAGTGACCAGTTCAAGCTGGTCTCCGGTGTGGGCTATCGCAAGGACTCGTTCAATTCCGAAACCTTCTTTAACGGTAAAGGGGACAATTACCAATCCCGGGTATTCGCCAACGCTGAGTACTCGCCCTTTCGGTGGCTGACCTTCAACGCAGGCGGCAACTGGGAGCGGACCACGACCACCGATGAAGACTATTTTTCCCCCAGAGCCGCGGCAAATTTTATCCTGAACAACAACCACGCGCTGCGGTTTGTCTTTTCCCGGGCGGTCCGCACACCGGATGCCTTCGAGCAGAATCCGGACTGGTCCTATACACCGACCAACGTTCAGCCACCCTTTGAAGCACTGGATGGCCAGAGAATCAAAGTGGAAGACATCCTGGACCCGACTACGTCCACTTACGGGCAGGAGTTGGAAGAGGAGTGGATCACCTCCCGGGAGATCAGCTACTTTGGCCAGTTCCATCTGGAAAGTGCCCTGCTCTCGGTGGAAGTGCGCTACTTCAACGACGATTTCCATGACATGATCAGTGGCGTCATCAACGAAGAAGAATGGTATATCGCCAACAACGTTGATCTTGAGCAGGAAGGCGTCGAGCTGGAAACCTCGCTGGAGTTTTCCGGAACCAAGCTCCGGGCTACCTACGCGTATCTTGAGCAGGAAGGCAGATACACTGGCGACCCGGCCGCGCTTCCGGTCGACAAGCAGGAACGTGCCGTAGATCTTATGGGCCGTCTCTCCGCCCGTGACTCCGGTAGTTTTGCCTGGATCCAGGATCTGCCAATGGGCTTCATGACCTCAGCGGCCATGTACTGGACCAATGAAGTGCGCAATACCCGGTTCGAGCGGGCCGATTTCAGGCTCGCACGTCGGGTGGACAGAACCAACTACAGTTATATGCTGGCACTGACGATCCAGCATTACCTTAACCCCAAGCCATGGATCAGCCCTGACAACCGGATTGAGGATCAGAACCAGTTTTTTGTTGAAGCTGGGATTCGTTTCTGAATTTAACAAGGAAAGCGTGAGCCCTGGACGGTATGGAGCGAAGTACAGGCAAGGCAGATCAAAAACGGTCCATATGTGGAATCCGGAGTCTTTTCCCCAAGACCCTGTGCATTCTGCTGCTGACCGTTTTTTCCGTGTTTTCCGGCGCCCAGGAATCGCAAGGCCAGGAATCGCAAGGAAGAGTGGTTTACTTTGCGGGTTCGGGCAATGCCCCTCTCGACCAACACCTGATTCAGCTGCTGAGAGGAGAGCTGGCTCCAGCAACATCCCTGATAGAAATTACTGATGATCAGCTGGCCACCCTTGATTCCGGGCCGATCATCAGCGTGGGGCCCGCCGCCTTCTCCCGGGTCCGTCAGGCAAACCGCTCGGCACCCATATTGGCCATGCTGGTGGACAAGTCCTTTATCTCGGGGTTTGCAGAGCGGTCTCCGGGCCAGATCACCGGGGTGCTGTACAACGTACCCCTGATCCGCCAGGCCCTGACAGGGAAAGCCATCCTGCCCCAGGCCAACAAGATAGCCCTGCTGGCAACCGCAGACTCGGTGGAACTCTACGAACCGCTGATTGATGAGCTGCCGGCCTATGGCATGTCCGCCAGAATTTTTCTGGTCGAAAGCAACGATAAACTGATTCCAACTCTGGTTCGGGCCCTGGGTTATGGAGATTTTCTGTTGGCCGCCCCAGACAGTGCCATATACAACCCCAGAACCATCAAACATATTCTGCTGACCGCCTACCGCCGTAACCAGATCGTCATCGGCCCCACTCAGGCTTATGTCAAGGCAGGCTCCCTGGCCTCCAGTTACGCTCCGTTCCCTGAAATGGTTGAGATGGCTGGCAGCTTTTTATCGACCTTTTTCGAAACTGGTGCATATCCGGAACCCTCGTATCCGGAAGAGTTTCGGGTCGAGGTCAATGCCCAGGTTGCACGTTCTCTGAACATTCCCTTGCCGAGCCGTGAGGATATTGCCACACGGGTGGATCGACAATTAGCGATTAATGGGGAGGCGTCTGATGAATAACAGCCACAGACAACAGCGCCCCATGTCCCGAAAGCTGCTGCTCCTCGGAGCTCTGCCAGCCATAGTCATGTTTATCGTGCTGATGGTGTTCTTCACGTCTGTGCGCCTTGAGGATGCGCGCCGGGATCTCTCCGACAGCAGCCAGATGCTTGCCGACAGCCTCGCCCCTGCCCTGGAATACGCCGTTGTCTCTGGCAACACTCTGGCACTGGACCAGATCCTTTCCCAGTCGCTGCGTCGCAGCAAAGCCGACTGGATCCGGGTTTCTGACGTTATGGGAGACCAACTCGGCTTCGTTTCCCACGAACCGATCAACCCGGGTGAAACACCCGAGCGCTACCAGATCTACGAAGCCGAGATTCTCCAGCAGCCCCTGGAATTTGGTTCGGAGCGCACTGCGGAGTGGTTTGAGCCAGACTATGGCTTTGGTTACGGTTCTCTGAGGGTTGGCACTGTTCAGGTTGGCGTAAGTCAGGATGTTCTTGCCGAAAGGCGGCAGGATATTCTCTGGACATCGATCGCCGTTGGCGTGGCCCTGCTGCTGTTCAGCATTCTGATCATCAATCATTTCCTTGGAGCAATTCTGGCACCGATACGGGACCTCGCCGGGCGAATCGGTCAACTCACCGATGGTGACTACCAGGAACGTCCCCTGAATACTCACCAGAGTTCGAAGGAGATCGTTGCCATTGAAGAGCAACTCAACCAGCTGGCTCATCACCTGGCCGGCCTGAAAACAGCACGGGACCAGACCCTCGCCGCCTCCGAAGGTGCCCGGGAAAAGGCCGAGATGGCAAATCAGGCAAAATCCGAATTTCTGGCAACCATGAGCCATGAGTTGCGTACGCCCCTGAACGGGGTGCTTGGGATGGTCGATCTGATCCAGGAAGAACCGCTTACCCAACGCCAGCGCGAATACCTCAACACTGCCCGCCAGTCCACCGAGGATCTGTTGACCGTCATCGGGGACATCCTCGATTACTCGAAGATGGACAGCGGCACCCTGAAGCTCGACAGCCAGGAGTTTAACCTTCGGGAACTGATTTCCAACTGCACCGCCACCTACCGACACCTCGCCGAGCAACAGGGCCTAGCCCTCAACCTCAAGTTCTTTGGCGACTGGCCGGACAACCCCGTTGTCATCGGTGACCCCGCACGTCTGCGGCAAATTCTGGCGGGGCTGGCTGACAACGCCATCAAGTTTACCGGCGATGGCTTTATCAATATCCAGGCGGGCTTTTTCGCCCTGGAAGACAACTGCATCATTCTGAATTGCTCGGTCAGCGACTCCGGGTCCGGCATTCCGACCGAGCGCCTTCACGACATTTTCAACTCCTTCGAACAGGTCGACGGCGGAAACAGCCGGCTATACGGGGGCACCGGGCTTGGCCTGTCCCTGGTCCAGCGGCTGGTTGAACTCATGGGCGGGCACATTCAGGTGGAAACGGATCTGGGTAAGGGTTCCTCGTTCCGGTTTGAGCTGCCCTTCGAGTTGGCGGATCGACCCATCGATCCCGAGCCGACCGGGACACCGCCAAGGGAAACGATTAATGGCACCAGCCACGCCCTGGTGGTGGAAGATAACCCGGTAAACCAGCGCGTTGCCACGGCTATGCTCAAGCGATTGGGTTTCCATACCGATTCCGCCAACAACGGCAAGGAAGCACTGGACAGGGTGACCACTAACCACACAGGCTACGACATCATATTGATGGACTGTCAGATGCCCGTGATGGACGGATACGAGGCCACCCGCTATATCCGGGAATGGGAGCAGAGCAACGCGCAGATTGGGACACCGATCATTGCACTAACGGCAGACGTTCTGCCCGGCACGGAAAAGAGTTGTCTCGATTGTGGCATGAACGACTATCTGGCCAAGCCTGTTCGCAAGGAAATGCTCCGCGAAGTGCTCAGCCGCTGGATCAAGCTCTAGAAAGGTTCCGGCGCCCAGAACCGGACGCCGGCACTAAATCACGCCACCGGTTCGCGCATGGTGACAAACTCTTCGGCAGATGTCGGATGAATGCCCAGGGTAGAATCAAACTGGGCCTTGGTCGCACCAGCCTTGATGGCAACCGCCAGCCCCTGGGTAATCTCACCAGCGTCCGGACCCACCATGTGGGCACCCAATACTCGATCAGTCTCGTCGTCTACCACCAGCTTCATCAAGCTCCGTTCGTCACGACCACTGAGGGTGTATTTCATCGGGCGGAACTCCGAACGGTAGATCCGCAGTCGATGCCCCGCTTCCCGGGCCTCTTCCTCGGTCAGCCCAACCGTTCCGATGTTTGGCTGGCAGAATACGGCCGTTGGAATCGCCGAATAGTCCATTTCGCCTTTGCCATCGCCGAATAAACGTCTGGATAGCACCATGCCCTGTGCCAGGGCAACCGGCGTAAGCTGAGGAGTTCCAATCACATCACCCAGCGCAGTAATTGAGGGCACGGCAGTCTGGAAGTGATCATCCACGACAACATGCCCCGAGGCGCTGAGCTGAACGCCAAGATCAGTCAGACCAAGACCGTCAACCAGGGCACGACGGCCGGTTGCCGCCATCACCAGGCCAGTCTCCAGGGTTTCGCCATTGTTAAGTTGAACCCGGTAATGGGCATTTTCGGCCTCAACCGATTCGATGGTCACCCCGAACTGCAGGTTTACGCCTTTTTTCCGCATTTCCTGTTCGGTAAACCGTCGGATGTCGCCATCAAACCCGCGCAGGAACAGATCACCGCGATACAGCAAGGTTGTATCAACACCCAACCCGGCCAGGATGCCGGCAAACTCTACAGCGATGTAGCCACCGCCCCAGACCACGGCCTGCTTCGGCAGCTGCGGCAGGTAGAACATCTCGTTGGACGTAAGAATGCATTCCTTGCCGGGCACATCCGGAATCACCGGCCAGCTGCCGGTGGCTATCGTGATGTGTTTGGCCCGATAGGAGGTATCCCCGACCACCACGGTATTGGCGTCTGACAAGGACGCCGTTCCTTCGATGATGGTCACACCGGCGTTTTCCAGCAACCGACCATAAATGCCATTCAGACGCTCGATCTCGGCATTCTTGTTGGCAACCAGCTTCGGCCAGTCGAAACTGACATCGTCGAGTGGAACCTGCCAACCGTAGCCGGCTGCATCTTCCAGCTCATCGTGAACGTGAGCGCCGTACACAAACAGTTTCTTGGGCACGCAGCCAACGTTTACGCAGGTTCCGCCAAGATACCTGGATTCAACCACGGCCACCCTGGCGCCCCGCTGGGCAGACATCCGCGCGAGGCGAACGCCGCCGGAGCCGGCTCCGATAACGATCAGATCAAAATCCTGCTGGTCAGACACAGCTTCTCCCGTTACACATTTTAAAATCAGGTTTGGCCGGAGGTGGCCGTTTTGGTTTCCGGATGCACTTCCCTGAACAACACGTGATCTTCAAAATCGCCGAGCTGAATCTTGCCAAGGCTCCGGAAACCCTCGGATTCGTAAAACGGCAGATAACGGTTGTTTCCTGTATCGAGCACCAGCCCGCTGCCACGCGGGTTCTCGGCACAGAGTTTTTCAACGGTTTTCAGCAGCAAACGGCCGTAGCCGCGATTCTGGTATTTGGGATTAACCCCCATCATGGGCAACTGATGCGCCAGTGGTTGTGGCAACATGTCGCGAATTTTCTCGTGGTAGTCCAGATACCGACGTGTAGAGGCAAACCCCGTCGTCAGCACCATACGAATCCGCCAGCTGATCTGATCAGCCAGGTTCATCCTTAATTCGGGATCCCCGATGAACGCAACGGCCACAAGCGTGTCGTCAACCATCACGCCAATGGCATCCTGTTCGAGCTCAAAATAAAGGTCTATCAGCTCCCTTATGGTCGCCCTCACCCTCTGATCGTAGCCGGGGCGCCGGTGATCAAACAGGTACTGGAACGTCGGTTCGTTCCGGTAGGCGTGAAACAGAATGGATCTGGCTTCATTCCGCGCCGTTTCGTCCAGGCGAACAATGGCTGGCTCGGATTTGTTCTTGTTGTCGCTGCCGTTACTCATCGCTTCCCTCTCCTGCGTCAGTTCCGGACAAAAGGCCCGGAATCTGGTTTTCAGAATCAGATGGCCAGTGTGAGACGAACGGAAACCCGCCCTGGCTCACTGGCCCTGTCCATGGCCGCCTGGTCAATGACGACACCATGGTTGCCATTCAATCGCTCTAACCAAGCGGCAACCTCTGCAAAAGGCACATTCTCAAGCCAGACTCGGATGGCGTCTTCACCGCTGGGCTCAAAGCGCTGAAGTGACAGACCCGCCTCCCCGGCGGAACGGGTCACCAGCGCCATCAGGGCACGGCCATCCGCAGGTTTGTCTGCCGACGCCGTGGTGCTGGCACCGCCTGTATTGCCAAGACGCTGAATTGTCCGCTGGTTTGCCTGCATCCAGGCCAGCAATTCGCCGGCATTGTCTCTGGCAGCTTCCGCCTGGTCGTAGAACCCGGCCGCCGGTCGCCAAACGGCAAAATACAGAAGGCCAAGAAACACAGCGATGGCCAGCACCACCAAAGCCTGCTGGTCGCGACGGGGCAACTGGTCGTATTGCGCAATGAGTTTGCCGACCGCCGGCTGATCCTTGATTCGGGAAAACATACCTTAACCTCCTGAGACCGTCAGGCGGCCGCGGGCGCCGCTCGCTTCGTTCACCACCGAACCAATCTGCGCCTCCAGCCCCTGGTTCGCGAGGCCGTTGCGCAGAGCGCTCAAACGGTCATAACTATCGGCTCTCACGTCTACGACCAGCTCACCCCGTGAGCGGCTGTAATTCACTGAATTGAAATTCACTCCCTGGCTGCCCGGCAAACGGGAATACTGTTGTCCGGTGTATTTCATCAGGGTAATAAAGTCCACTTCCGGCCCACTTGCGCCGGCAACCCGCAACTGGCCTTCGATCACGCGCCGGACGTTGCCGGCATGGGTACGCCGGTCATTCGGAAACGCATCGCGATAGATTGCCATGGCCTCGTTTCGCAGTTTTTCTGCCTGATTCTGATAGTAGAATCCCATTCCGGCATTCAACGCCACCTGAACCACGAACCAGACGGCGGCAACTGCGATGAGGGGTTTCCATGGTTTGAGCGGACTCGCCTTGCCCGATTTGGACGAGAACATGCCCTGGCACAGGTTTACCGGTTCGCACAGATGATGGTGATGGGCGTAGGCCAGCAGTTCCAGAGGCATGAGTTCAAGAACTTCCTTGCGAACCGCAAGCCGACCAGAACCGTTCAACTCCGAGATGGCCGATTGCTGGAGATCAAATTCTTCAGCGGTGCCGTAAAGCGTGACCGGAATTTCAGCCACCACTTCCTCCGCAGACGGTGCAGCCAGCGTGTGAGCAAACATTCCCAGGTTCGCAGACTGCATACTCAGCCACTCGCCGCGTTCGCTCACCATCATTGCCGTTTCGCCATCCAGGCAGACCGACCAGCCGCCTTCGGTGCGCGGCAACAATGAGGCATCCGGAAAAATCGCTTCCAGGCGAACATGCTCCCAGCCGCTGAACAGATTCACCCACTGCCCCATCCGTTCGCGATCAATGGCCGCTACGCGGTAGCCGTGATCGGTATGGGCGCCCAGCGCCAGATGAACAGAATCAATGTCCTGGGCAATCTGCTCCTCGACAGCGTAGGGCAACGCCTGATTGATAAAGCGGCTTTGCTTCGCGGGAATATCAGCCAGACAATAAATCGCTTCTTCGCCGGGGATAAGGCCGATCAACAGAACATTATCCAGTGCATTCTGGCCGAGGGTATGCTCGATGGTTTCCCGACTGTCGCCTGCGCCGCGAGCCTGCGCATCGCCACTGGCATCGTGCAGGACCCAGTTGAACATCTGGGCACCGGGGTCCTGGTCAGCGTCCGCAAACGGCGGTATTGGGCGGACGTAAAGGCGATAAGACATGATTATCCTTCTGAAATTGTGAAAGGCTCTTTGGTGATTCGGTTTTTCTGCCCGATATCCCTGTTAACCGTCTGGACTTCGCCTTCCGGAGTCCGGAACACGGTACTGACCATATTCACGACACGGTTATCGTAGGTAATCCGCGAGGCAACTTCAAAAAACCGGGTCTGCAACCCCAGTCCAACCGACTTGAGCCCGAGCCCGGCGAACTCTGGTAACGCCAGAAAGTCCTGGAGGTTCTCGAACCGTTCCTCTTCCCGCTTCTCAAGAATAGACGCAGCCTGGGCGTCCGTCAGCTCTTCATGGAGAGAGCGGATCACCATGGCCGTCGCGGTGTTCACGTTGATCCCCGCACCATTTACAGGAAGTGCCGCCACGTGGGGCCGCAGGGCCCGATAAATCTCTTCGGTCATGCCTTCGATCAGGCGCAATTCGGTCACCGTGGTAAACGGCTGGTTGGCAGCCCGGTAACCCTGCTCAGCCATCAGATACTGGCCATCCTCTGCGCCGTACGCCGTGACGGTCTGGTCGTTGGGGTCGATCCAGTCCACCAGCGAATCCACGGAAACTGCAGTAATCCCCAGTGCGGCAAACAGCTGAACGAAACGATCTCTGACGATGGGATCCACCTGGCCATTGGCGCCGACCAGGTCGTTCAGATTAAGCCGGCCTCCAAGGTCGTCAATCTGGACCTCAGCCACACCATTGTCATCCAGCGGCAGAACGGCTGCATTGGCGGCCCAGAACTCGTCAAGGCTATCGACCATCAGGTTTTCTTCCTTGTCCTCGTCATAATCCCTGCGCAGGATCTGGCGGGCGAACGCCTCGGCGCCAAGTGCGATACTCTGGCCCTGCTGTTGAGCCAGATAATGTCCCGCCTTGAACACTCGCAAGCTCTGCTGCTGGGTCATCCCCGAAGCAAGCATGACCACCAGAGCCATGGCCAGCAGCACCATGATCAGAGCAACGCCGCGCTGACGATTCGATAACCTCGGGGTCTGGCCCATCGCTACCTAGCCTCCCTGCCCCGTTGCACCGGTATTCTCTCCGGTTTGTTCTCCGGTAGCCTCTTCTTCTGTGCTTTCTTCTTCCGCTTCGCTGGCAGCCTGGTTGGCCTGGTTTACTGCACCCTGGGCAACGGCCGGATCAAAATCCGGTAATGCAAAGGTCCGCACCAGCGTTCCAAAACGCTCATGTTCCAGAGTCACTTCCATGCCCAGCGGCAGTGGAATATCAGGGCGGCTACCCGGGGTCAGTCCGGCCATCACCTCATCGGTTGGCCATTGCGGTTGCCAGCTCCGGTTGGCATCCAGAAACCTTATTTCCAGGCGCTTTACGCCTTCCAGCAGCAGCACGTCGCGGCTGTCATCTTCCTGGCCCTGATCCACCATGGGCCAGTACCGGCGCCGCAGTTCGCTGCCAGTATATTCCCAACCGACACGCTGCAGGCCACTGCGGCGAATGCCCAGGGGGTTACGCCAGCCCTGCCGGGTCAGCAACAGGGAAAAGTCGTCCGCACGGCTGGAGAGCGCTGGCTGGAAATCCCCGTAAATGTCCCTGGCCGGCCGGTTGACCACCTGCATGATATCCCGCTCAAGCAGGAGCATGGACCGCTGCAAACCGTCGAACTGTTCCGCCAGTTCGTTCACCCGATCGCGGGAATTGACCACTCCGTTGATAACCTGCCAAACGCCAAGCCCGATAACGGCGGTGATGGTAACCGCGATCAAAACCTCCAGCAGGGTAAAACCACGTTGTTGCGGATGGCAGCTGTGTGCGGACGGGAACCTCATTGTGCCCCCACGAAAGCCGACAGGGTATGGATCGGCTCCGGCGTCGCGCCTTCCTCGCGATAACGGGCAACCGTAACCTCCACACGACGCATCTTCGCCTCGGCGGTTGCAAGAATCGCGGTGGTCACCCGCCAACGATACGGCCCGAAGTCGGTATCCTTGGAGTTCTCGGAGATGCCCGGAATGTTTTCCTGCAGTCGAATTTCGTTTATTCGGTTATCTGCCAACCAGCTCGCCAGGGTTTTGTCCCGAACCCGTTCGTAACTGGAAATGTACTGGCTTCCAACTTCGGCCGCAGCCGTTGCAATCAGGCCGAACACAAGCAGGGCAATGAGTACTTCGATCAGGGTAAACCCTTTCTGCGTCCTCACCCGCTGCTCCCCTCATCGCCCGGTTTGCGCCAGTCCATGGGCGACGCCCCATCCGAGGCCAGAACGTGCATCGTGTCTGACCCGTTTCCGATAGTGAACTCAAGCTCGAACGGCGTTGTCTCGCCACTGGAGAAAAAAACGACGTCCGGCAACAGGGTATCTTCGGATGATGCCAGCCTGGGCGCGTCGCTTTCGATGAACTCGGTGACAGTGAGCCACTCCGGCAGGCTCCGGGCCCGGAACATACGCTCACCGGAGGCCTTCCAGTCGCCAGTCTGATCCTGGTAAGCCACGAACTGGTAGCCGTCTTCCTCCAGCTTCAGGCCCAGCTCCAGGTTATTCAGAACCGCCTGCTCCGAGGCCGTCTGCATAAGCAGGTACAGCTCCCGGACCTCATTTTCCAGTTCGCGCTGCTGGGAGCTTCCCCCCATGGTAAACACGGCAAGAGAAGCCAGCAGACCCACAACCACCAGGACCACCAGTATTTCAATCAGGGTGAAACCGGTCTGTCGGGATCTGACCTGCACAGTGATTTAGCCCTCGGTGTCCCAGACGCTGATATCCGCAGCGTCGCCGTCGCCACCTTCCTGGCCGTCAGAGCCATAGGAATACAGATCGTAGGGACCTTCGGTACCCGGGCTTACGTACTGGTATTCAGAACCCCAGGGATCCTCCGGCACGCTCTTCAGGTAACCGTCGGAATTCCAGTTCTTGGGCTCCGGGCTGCCACTTGGCTTGGAAACCAGCGCCTCAAGACCCTGCTGGGTGGAGGGATAATGGCTGTTATCCAGGCGATAAAGGTCCAGCGCATTGGCAATGTTGCTCAACTGGGTTTCCGCCACGGTAACCTTGGCCTGGTCACTCCGACCCATGATGTTTGGAGCCACGATGGCCACCAGCAGGCCCAGGATCACCATCACCACCATGATTTCAATCAAGGTAAAGCCGCGGTTACGGTTGTGTGAATTGAGGTTTTTGGTCGTCATTGTCTCACTCGTTATTGGCATGGATTGCTTTGGTCCGGGCTCGTCGACTGACGCTCCGGCGCGGGTTTCATCCCACGAGATTACTCATATTCAGTATCGGCAGCATGATGGCCAGTACGATGATCAGCACCACCACGCCCATCACCAACAGCATCATCGGCTCGAACAGCCCCACAATCGCAGCGATCTTTGATTGAAGGGTGTTTTCCTGCATGCGCGCGGTTCGTTCCAGCATGCTGTCCAGCTCACCACTGGCCTCCCCGCTGGCGATCATGTGCAGCATCATCGGCGGAAAATACCCGGTCTGATCGAGGGAACGGTGCAATGAGCCGCCTTCGCTGACCTTTCTGGCTGCATCCCGCAGTTCCTGCCGCAGAAAATCATTGGATAACACCTCACCGGCAATGCGCATTGCCTCGACCAGCGGCACGCCACTGGTCGTCAGTATGCTGAGGGTGCTGGCATATCGGGCAGTGTTAACGCCACGAACCATCCCTGAAAACAAGGGGAGATGTAACAGACGTTTGTGAAACCGCAGTCTAAACCCGGGCTTGGTCAGGAAAAAGCGGAACACCATCAATGCGGCGACCAGCAGTATAAATAGATAGACACCGTAATCCGCCAGAAATTCCGACACCGCAAGCATGGCCATAGTCAGCGTTGGCAGCTCCTGCCCCTGCTTCAGAAACACATCAATGATATCCGGCACCACGTAGGTCAGCAGGAACACGACGATGGCAATGGCGACGATACTGAGAATGATGGGGTAGATGGCCGCCAGCTGAATTTTCTGGCGAGCCTCCTGACGGTTTTCGGTGTAATCCGCCAGCCGGTTCAGAACCAGATCGAGATGGCCGGCGTGCTCACCCGCAGCAACGGTAGACCGGTACAGCCTCGGGAACGCCCGGGGAAACTCACCCAGGCTGTCCGCCAGGGTGTAGCCTTCCATGACTTTCGCGCGAATGGCGATCAGCATGCTGCGTATTCTGGGTTTCGGTGACTGCTGAGCGGCCGCCGAGAGCGCCTGCTCGATGGGAATGCCGGACTGGATCAGGGTTGCCAGTTGGCGTGTAACCAGTGCAAGATCGGCCGCGGCCAGCGAACCCCGGCTGCCCAGGGGATTGCTCCTGGCCTGTTTCTCGGCGGCCGGTTCGACGGCCAGCGGCGTGAGGCCTCGCTCCCGAAGTTGCTGGCGAACGGCTCTCGGCGCATCGGCTTCCACGACACCTTGTTTCTGCTTGCCTCGGGAATCGAGCGCCTTGTATTCGTATGCTGGCATGGTTTACTGACCCCGGTGCGTAACGCGGAGTACTTCTTCCACCGTGGTCACACCATCCAGGATTTTCTGCACGCCGTCTGCGTGAATACTCGGGCCATGCTGGCGAGCCACCTTTTCCAGGTCCAGCTCCCCGGCACGTTTGTGGATCAGAGAACTGATTTCCTCGGAGATCTCCACCACCTCATAGATACCAATACGCCCACGGTAACCGAGCTGGTTGCAATGGCTACAGCCGGTTGCCCGGTAAATGGTGGGCGGGTTGGCGGGATCCTGCTGCAGAAACTCGCAGTGCTCTTCTGTAGGTGTATACGGCTCCCGGCATTCCTTGCACAGAACCCGAACCAGCCGTTGGGCAACAATGCCCACCAGGCTTGATGAAATCAGGAAGGGCTCGATACCCATATCCATAAGCCGGGTAATCGCGCCAACGGCGGTATTGGTGTGCAACGTGGAGAGGACCAGGTGGCCCGTCAGACTCGCCTGTACGGCAATTTCTGCCGTTTCCAGATCCCGAATCTCACCGATCATAACCACGTCGGGATCCTGACGCAGAATGGCACGAAGACCCCGGGCAAAGGTCATGTCCACCTTGGTATTCACCTGGGTCTGGCCGATGCCCGGCAGGTTATACTCGATGGGGTCCTCAACAGTCAGGATGTTGCGGCTACGATCGTTGATTTCCTGGAGCGAAGCATAGAGTGTGGTGGACTTACCGGAACCCGTCGGGCCAGTGACCAGCAAAATGCCATAAGGCCGGTAAATCAGCTTGCGCAGAACCTTCAGGTCCTGCCCCGCCATGCCAAGGGATTCCAGCCGTATGGCACCTGCCTGTTTGTCGAGCAAACGCAGAACCACGCGTTCACCGCTAGAAGACGGCATGGTCGACACACGAATATCCACTTCCCTACCAGCGACCCTCAGCGCAATACGGCCATCCTGGGGCACCCGTTTCTCAGCGATATCCAGCTTCGCCATAACCTTGATCCGGGACACCAGCAGCGGGGCCAGTGCGCGCTTGGGCTCTACCACTTCACGCAACACACCATCCACCCGGAAGCGAACCACAAGGCGCTTTTCATAGGTTTCAATGTGAACGTCCGAGGCGCTGGTTTTCACTGCTTCAGTGAGAATGGCATTGATCAGACGGATGATTGGAGCATCGTCTTCCTGCTCCAGAAGATCCTCGGTTTCCGGCACGGAGTCAGCGAGTGAGGCCAGGTCCATGTCATCGCCGATGCCTTCCACCATCTGCATCGCTTCCGCAGAATCGTTCTGATAGGCGGAATTCAGGGCCTGGTCGAAACGGTCCGGATCGATGGTGGCAAAACGGGCACGACCGCCACTGATACGGTTCGCTTCCGCCAGCGCAGAATGGGACGCACCGGGCCGAACCAGAATAACCGGCTCGCCGGCGTCCGAACGGGTCAGGATTACTCCGTTGCGCTTGGCAAAAGTAAACGGAAGACGGCCCAGCGGAGCATCCTGCGGCTGAAGTTCAGTGTCTGTGGTCAAGGTCGTCCTCGTTCGTGAAACCCTTTTCGATTCAACTAATTCAGAAAGGCTACCACAGGATATGGACCCGCTGAATAACTCTATACACTATACTCCCAATAAAACGTTGCAGTCTGATAACCTGTGAGCTTTTTCCCGGCCCACAAACTTGCATTCAGGATGATCAATGCTCCTAAACAATGAACGGTTTCCCCTGATTCTCGCGCTCGTGGCAGGGGCGGCCATGGTCGCCCTGACAGCCTGGCAGGGTTACCGTTTCTGGCAAATGGAAGGCCAGCAGGGACAGTACGATAACGTGCAGCCACTGGTCTCCGACCCGGCCGCCGGTCGTGAGCCACCCAGTGTGGACCTTTCCTCCCTGGATCTGTTCGGAGCTGCATCCGGCGAAAGCGAGCCGGTAGAAATGGATACCGAGAATCTCCCTGAAACCAACCTCCGACTGTTCCTTCGGGGCGTACTGGCCGCGGATGGTGATTTCCCGGGCAGCGCGCTGATCGAAGATGACAAAAGTAAAACCGAAGCCTACCTGGTGGGTGACGAACTGCCCGGTAATGCCACACTGCGCTCGGTACATCCGAACCGGGTGATCATTGAACGTTCCGGCAAACTCGAAAACCTCTACTTCCCGGAATCCGAAGACCGCAGCGGCATATCCTTTACGGCCGACCAGCAGGCAGAGCCTTCGCCCGCCGTCCAGCAGGCTGCATCCCCCTCACCCTCGAGAGCGCCCGCTTCCGCCACCAGCGATGAGCAGCGCCGGGAGGAAATCCGCCGGCGCCTTGAGCAGCTCAGGGAACGCCTACGGAACAATAACTGAGGCGCGCTATGGAAACGGCCGCCCTTCAGATTCGCCGCCGTTCCACTCTTCTGCCTGCGTTATTGCTCGTGGTCTCTCTTGTGAGTGCCTTCGAGCTGGGCTCCCGTCTGATGAACTATGTTCAGGAAGAATTCGGAACCGAAGCCCACCAGCGCCTTGAAAACTGGCAGCGCCTGCATGCTCTTGCCGCAAACGCCCCCATCGACCGGCAGCTCCGGCTGGTGAACTCCTTTTTCAATCGAGTCACCTTTGTCAGCGATATCCGCCACTGGGGCGAGGAAGACTACTGGGCAACCCCGGTAGAACTGCTGACCACCAACGGTGGTGACTGTGAGGATTTCTCGATTGCCAAATACCTGACCCTCAAGTCCATGGGCGTGCCCGATGACCAGCTCCGGATCGTGTATGTCAAAGCGCTGGAACTGAACCAGGCCCACATGGTGCTGGCGTGGTACCCGGAGCCAGACGCCGATCCGTTGATTCTGGACAACCTGATAAATGACATTAAACCCGCCTCTCAACGCACTGATCTTGAACCTGTTTATAGCTTCAATGGTGAAGGCCTCTGGCTGAACCAGTCCGGCGGAGCGCGCACCCGGATCGGCGAAGCGGGCAAACTCTCACGGTGGCAGGACCTCAACAGCCGGCTGACGGAATCGCTCCGACCCTGAGAGGGTTGCCAAAGTCAGCCACTGGCGGCAAATGACAGGAACCATGGCGCCAAGCGACAGCGGCGAACGAAGCAGAGCCTATAGAATGCGCCACATTCGTTTTTAATCTGGAGAATAAAGCACATGCGACGCTGGAACGGCTGGGGCGACGAGGGATTCAATCTGGCAATGCCGGAACAGGGCCAGGACTTTCTGGCATCACGCATCGGTAGTGGCCGGCCTCTGGCGGACGCGACCCTGGATTCCGTTTGCGCCAAAGTACCGGAAACCCGCCTTACCCGGCCGGCAGATCTGGAATCACTGATCGATACAGGCCCGGAAGCGCGAGTGCGCCATGCCCGCGGCCAGAGTCTTGCGGACTGGCTGGCCATGCGCAGCGGCGAGTTTGGTGTGTTCCCCGATGGCGTGGCCTACCCTACCACCAGCGAAGAGGTTCAAACCCTGCTCTCCTGGGCCGCGGAACAACACATTCACCTGATTCCCTACGGTGGCGGCACCAGTGTGGCCGGGCACATAAATCCGGTGGATAAAGGCCAGCCAGTACTGACTGTGGACATGAGCCGGATGAATCGCCTGATCGACCTGGACACGGACAGCCAGATCGCGACGTTTGGTGCGGGAACACCCGGGCCACTCGTTGAGTCCCAACTCCGGGCCCATGGCTACACACTGGGGCATTTCCCTCAGTCTTTCGAGCTTTCCACCGTCGGCGGCTGGGTGGCCTCCCGATCCAGTGGCCAGCAATCCCTGCGCTATGGCCGCATTGAACAACTCTTTGCCGGGGGCCGGGTCGAAACCCTGAAAGGCACCCTTAACCTGCCCACCATACCGGCCTCCAGCGCCGGTCCGGATATCCGGGAAATGATTCTGGGTTCGGAAGGCCGTATCGGGCTGATTACCGAGGTGAAGGTGCGGGTTACTCCGCTGCCCGAACACGAGAGCTTTCATGTGGTCTTTTTTCCGGATTGGGAGAGCGCCCGCACGGCCAGCCGCCTGCTGGTGCAGAACCGAACCCAGTTATCCATGCTCAGGCTCAGCAATGCCTTAGAGACCGAGACCCAGCTCGCGCTGGCCGGCCACCCCCGGCTTATCGGCATGCTCGAGCGTTTCCTTTCGCTGAGGGGCGCTGGTGAGGGCAAATGCATGATGACCTTCGGGATCACCGGCTCCCGACTGCAGACCCGAAACGCCCTGAAAGAGGCCCGAAGCATCTGCAAGGCCCAAAATGGCGTCTATACCGGCACGCGGCTCGGCGACAAATGGGCGGCCAAGCGTTTTACCATGCCCTATCTGAGAGAGGCCCTCTGGCAGATGGGCTATGCGGTCGACACTCTGGAAACGGCCACTGACTGGGACAACGTCGACAATCTGCTGGGTCTGATCGAGACCAGCCTGCGTGACGGGCTGAAAGACCAGAACGAGAACACCCATGTGTTCACCCACCTCTCCCATTTCTATAGCCAGGGCTGCAGCATTTACACCACCTATGTGTTCCGGGTGGGCGACAGCTACGAGGAAACACTCGCGCGCTGGCAAACGCTCAAAACCAGCACCTCCGAACTGATCGTGAACAACCGCGGCACCATCAGCCATCAACACGGTGTCGGTAAGGATCACGCCCCTTACCTGCCGGTGGAAAAAGGCGAACTGGGCATGTTGGCGATACGCTCCCTGTGCAGCACCTTTGACCCGGACGCGATCCTGAACCCGGAAACACTGGTCAAATGAGCGCAACGCCCAAAGGGAGCCCCAATATGAACCGGACTGACATTCTCAATGCGCTGCGCTCAGGGACCAACAAATTTGATGTGGTGGTGGTCGGCGGCGGAATTACCGGCGCTGGCGTGGCCCGGGAAGCAGCAGGCAGCGGGCTGCGCACGCTTCTGGTGGAACAGAAGGACTTTTCCTGGGGTACCTCCAGCCGGTCCTCAAAGATGGTGCATGGTGGCCTTCGGTACCTGGGCAGCGGGCATTACGGTCTTACCCGGGACGCCGTGCGCGAGCGGGAACGGTTAATGGCGGAAGCACCGGGGTTAATTGAGCCCCTGCGCTTCATCATGCCGCACTTTAAAGGCCAGTTCCCCGGACCGCGCCTGTTCCAGACACTGCTTCGGGTTTACGACTTTATTGCCCGCAACCGAAGCCGCCACTTTCTGACCCCGGCCGAATCCATGCTCTGGGTGCCGGGCCTGACGGGCGAAAAACTCGCCGGCGCCAGCGGTTTTACCGATGCAGTCACCGACGACTCGCGCCTGGTCCTGCGCCTGATTGCCGAAGCCCGGCGGGACGGAGCCATGTGCCTGAATTACACAAGAGCCGGTGAAATAAAGCGCAGCAACGGCGATGTATCCGGCTTGCTGATTCAAGCAGAGGAAAACGATACGCCCATTGAGGTCTTCGCGCCCCTGGTCATCAATGCCACCGGTGCCTGGGCAGATCGGCTACAGTCCAGCAAGACCTCTGAAGACACCATGCACATCCGGCCCCTGCGTGGCAGCCATCTCGTGCTGCCCTGGTCCAGTCTGCCGGTGTCCTGTTCGGTTTCCCTGTTTCATCCGGAAGATGGCCGCCCGGTGTTTGCCTTCCCATGGCTGGGCACCACCGTTCTCGGCACCACCGATATCGACCATGAGGGCAACCTGGATCAGGAGCCGGTGATTTCTGAACCCGAGACCGCCTACCTGCTTGAGATCGCCTCACGATTGTTTCCGGGCAGCCCTATTACGCGAAGCGACATCCTTTCAACCTGGGCCGGTGTAAGGCCGGTGGTAACCGATGGCACGGGTAAGGCACCGTCCAAGGAAAACCGGGAACACGCTCTTCGGGTGGATCGGGGGCTGGTCAGCATTGCCGGCGGCAAGCTCACCACCTTCCGGGTCATCGCCCGCGAGGCACTCGTCCAGGGGCTTGGAGAAGACGCCAGCAAGGTTCTGCGGCCCGCATCCAAACCGGTGTTTCAGGGCACAGATCACCCCTCAAGGCCAGCCACCATTAGCCACCAGTGCTGGCAGCGACTGCAGGGGTTCTATGGCCCCGAGCTTGATCAACTGCTTGCTTCGGGCCCACTGGAGCCTGTCACTCCAAATCGGGCTTCCAACCTGCTCTGGGCGGAGCTTTGCTGGGCGTGCCGGAGAGAAGATGTGCAGCATCTGGATGACCTGCTTCTGCGACGAACGCGGTTAGGCATGGTACTACCGAATGCCGGCGAAGCCCTTCTCCCGCAGATTCGTAACCACTGCCAGCCCCTGCTTGGCTGGGCTGACCAGCGTTGGGAGGAGGAACAGGCCCGCTACCTGTCGATCTATCACAACGCCTATTCGCTGCCACCCCAGGAGGCATCCGATGCCAGCTGAGCCGCTCATCCTGGCCATCGACAATGGCACCCAGAGCGTTCGGGCGCTGCTCTTCGATACCAGTGGCAATCTGGTGGGCAAAGGCAAGCAGGAAATCGAGCCCTATTTTTCGAGAGAGCCCGGCTGGGCCGAGCAGCACCCGGACTACTTCTGGGAGCAGCTCGGGGAAGCCTGCCAATTGCTCTGGAACTCCACAGACGCGACACCGGATCAGGTTGCCGGCGTTACCGTGACCAACCAGCGCGGCACCGTTATAAATCTGGATGCAAATGGACAGCCTCTACGCCCGGCAATCATCTGGCTCGACCAGCGCCATGCAAGGGTCGAAGGCTCCGTCAAAGGGCCCTGGGGATGGCTGTTCAAAGTTGCCCGTCTGGAAGACACTATCAACCGGTTCCGGGAAAAAACCCAGGCCAACTGGATCGCCCAGAATGAACCCGAGATCTGGGCCAAAACCCGGCATTTCCTGTTGCTGTCCGGCTATCTCAACTACCGACTCACCGGAGAATTCCGGGACTCGACCGGCAGCCAGGTCGGATACCTGCCATTCGACTATAAAAAGCATCGCTGGGCCGGCCGGCGGGATTTCAAATGGCAGACCATGCCGGTCAAGCCCGCCATGCTGCCTGAGCTGGTTGCACCCGGCGAAACACTGGGCCATTTGACCGACGAAGCCTGCAAGCACCTGGGCCTGGCAAGAAGCCTCCCAGTAATCGCCGCAGCTTCCGACAAGGCCTGCGAAATTCTCGGCTCCGGCGGGCTGACACCCGATATTGGCTGTATGAGCTATGGCACCACTGCCACCATCAACACCACCAGCCAGCGTTACGTCGAGCCGATCCGGCTGATGCCGCCCTATCCCTCTGCATTGCCCGGTCACTATTCCACGGAGGTCATGATCTACCGGGGTTTCTGGATGGTGAGCTGGTTCAAGCGGGAGTTCGGGCTAAGAGAGCAGAAACTGGCCGAGGAAAGAGGTATCGAGCCGGAAGCGTTGTTCGATGAACTGGTCAAGGCAGTGCCGCCCGGATCCATGGGCCTGATGCTGCAGCCCTACTGGTCACCCGGCGTGCGCCAGCCGGGGCCGGAAGCGAAAGGCTCGATCATCGGGTTCGGGGACGTTCACACCCGTTCCCACATTTATCGCGCCATCCTCGAAGGTCTGGCCTACGCGCTCAGGGAAGGAAAGGAAAAAATCGAGAAGCGAAGCGGCGTGAAGATCAGGAAATTGCGAGTGGCCGGCGGTGGCTCACAGAGCGATGCGGCGATGCAACTCACCGCCGATGTGCTCGGGCTGCCGGCCGAGAGGCCCCACACCTATGAGACCTCCGGGCTCGGCGCCGCCATTGATGCCGCTGTCGGGCTAGGGCTGCATCCGGATTTCGACACCGCCGTGGCGAAGATGACCCGGGTTGGCGACGTTTTTCATCCCAACGAAGAAACCCGGGCTCTTTACCAGCGGCTGTATTCCGAGGTTTATCTGAAGATGTACCCTCAGCTTCAACCCCTGTACCGGAAAATCCGCGAGATTACCGGCTATCCCCGGTAACGCTCTCAGCGACCAACTCAGCGGTAATCGCAGAGAGCGTCCAGCCCAGGTGACCGTGACCGGTGTTGTAGAACACGGTCGGCAGGCGACCTGGCCCAACCCTTGGCATCATGTTCGGCAGCATTGGCCGCAAGCCTGCCCAGGGCACTACCTTGCGAGTACAGACACCTGGGAAGCACTGCTCAACCCAACGGGTGAGCGGGCGGATGCGGTCGTCCTTGATATCGCGGTTGTAACCGCTGAACTCGGCGGTACCGGCAACCCGGAAACGACCATCGCCCAGGCGACTGGTGACGATCTTGGTAGCATCGTCCAGCAAGCTGACGGTCGGTGCCGCCTTTTGCGAGGCTTCGTCGTCCAGCTCCACGGTAATTGAGTAACCCTTAACCGGATAGATATTCACCCGGTCACCCAGCTTTTTCGCGAGTCCGCGACTGCCGACGCCGGCACAGATCACCACGCCGTCAAATGTGTCCCGGGACTGTTCGGTGCCATCGTGAGCGGTCACCCAGGCATTGCGCTCATCGGCGCTCAGCTCGGTCACCGTGTGGCCGTAACAGGTTTTTACGCCCAGCCGCTTGATGGCATCCGCCAGTCCATTGGTGAACTTGTGAATATCACCGGTGGAGTCACTCTCTGTGAAAAACCCGCCGTAATAGTTGCCGGCCAGGGTCGGCTCGATGGATTTCATTTCCTCCGGGGTCACCGACCGGCGCTCAAGGCCACCAGCCGCCAGCAGGCGCGATACTTTTTCAGCGTGATCAAACCCGGCCTTGTCCCGGTAGATGTGCAGGATACCCTGCTTCTTCAGGTCGAAATCGATGCCTTCTTCCTGCGCCCAGGCAAACAGGTGGTCACGGGCAGCAATGGCCAGGCGTGCAGTTTCCGTGGTGTTCTTTTCATACTGGGGAATGGCGGCAATGAACTCGGCGAACCAGCTCAGCTTGTGCCAGGACGGCTTGGGATTGACCAGCAGTGGCGCATCCCGGCGGGACATCCACTTGATGCCCTTCATCACGGTCTGCCAGTTGTTCCAGACCTCTGCGTTGGAAGCAGAGAGCTGTCCACCGTTGGCGAAGGAGGTTTCCATCGCCGCATAGCGATGCTTCTCGTAAACCGTAACGTCAAGCCCGCGCTTGGCAAGGGTGTAGGCCGTGGTAATACCAGTGATACCACCGCCAATTACTGCGATTCGCTTCATTCCAATCTCCGTGAGCGCCAAGGGTTTCCTCCCTGCTCGAAATGGCAGAAAGCACCCCTTCCGTCACGGGACCTGAGAGATTCACGAGCCGTTTTAACGAAAACGGTCGTTTGCTCCTTCGGTGTGCCGACTGACGCGATTGTCGACAGCTCTTCGGAAAGTATTCATGCCAGCGGTCCTTTTGCCTGAGAGTTTCCGGGGCAGTTGCTCCTTCGGCGCTGATCGCAAGGGATTCAGTCTCTCCCGCAGACATGTCTGATTGGTAATAAAACCCAACCCACGGGCCTAAACATAGCAAATAACCCGGAGCCAGGAAACCAGCCTCTGCACAGCTTGGGCCGTATGGGTTAAGGTAAAAAGCATGAAACACGCCTTGAAGACCCGAAAACAGCTCCAGCAGCAACTGGAACAGGCCCACGACTACGAGCACTGGTGCGAGGCCGCTACCGCGCTCGATGACATGGACGGGCTGCTGGACTGGCGCGAGCAGGAAGAGACCGGGATGCTGCATGAAAGCCTGATGCGCAAGCACATGGGCCTCATGGACCATTGCCGGCAGAATGGCGACACGCGGCGACTGATCCGGATCCTTCAGGAGAGCCTCTACCGTCACCTGGGCGAATTATCCTATCCCGATCTTTACACCGTGGCGCGCAGCGGCACCAATCGGTTGGTGGGTGAATTCCTGGATGCCGTCGAGACGTCCATGGAATTCATTTGCGACCACCCTATTCCGGAAGTGACAACCGCCCGAAAACTGAAAATGTTTCAGGACGCCGAGCGGGTCTATGGCCGGCCGGCCCTGATGCTCAGCGGTGGTGCGGCCTTTGGTATTTACCACATCGGTGTCACCCGGGCGCTCTGGCGACAGGATCTGCTGCCGGATGTCATGGCCGGTTCCAGCATGGGTGCCATCGTGGCGGGTGCCATCTGCACACGGAACGACAAGGAACTGGCAGAGTTCTTTAACCATCCGGAACGGATTCACCTGAATGCCTTCCGCTGGCTCGGCGTCACGGAAGGCTTGAGGGCCGGCCATGCCATGGATCCACGCCAACTTCAGGAGCATCTCCAGCACAATCTGGGCAGCGTCAGTTTCAAGGAAGCCTATGAGCACAGTGGCCGAACACTGAATATCTCCGTCTCCCCCACCCGCACCCAGCAGAAGCCACGGCCACTCATCGAGCAGGCCTACGCCATGACCAGTCAGCAATACCTCGGGGACATCAACATCCATTTCCCGCCCAAGGCGTCCCTTTACCGAAAGGTCCTCTCCAACCCGAGCCCTGAAGATCTCGAGATGTATATCAATCTCGGTGAACAGGCCACATGGCCACGGCTGGCCATGATCAAGGACCAGACCAGGATCAGCCGGGCATTCGATCGCTGTATCGCCAGGCTGGAGCAAGAGCTGGAGCAGGAAACCGCAGAGCAGACTGCAACGCCGCTCTAAAGACAGCACCGCCCTACCGATCAGTAAACCAACTAGATAACCCTGGGATCCCGAACTATTCTCATTCTATTGCATCATCGCTTCGCGAAACGTTTATCGCTAATCATGAGGATGCTGACAAGCAATGGATATTGGACAAGGAAGTCGATCGGCTACCGAGGACAGTGAAAACAGGTTTTACGAGCTGATCGAAAGTCTGCCCATGGTGGCTGTGCAGGGCTATGACAGGTACCGGCGGGTAATATATTGGAACGAGGCAAGCACACGCCTTTATGGCTATTCGCACGAGGAAGCGCTCGGACAGTTATTGGAGGACCTGATCATCCCCGATCACATGCGCAACGCTGTGATCGACGCGCACCGCAATTGGCTTGAAAAAAACATCAGCATTCCCTCCGACGAACTTGAACTGAAACACAAAGAAGGACATCTGGTTCCCGTTTACTCAAGCCATGTGATGATCAAACAGGAAAGCGGGGCCTGTGAGATGTTCTGCATCGACATAAGCCTCGAAGAGCAGAAACAAGCCAGAGACGAGCTTTATCGGCGCGCGAGTTTTGACGACCTGACGGGATTACCCAACCGGCATTTCATGGAAGCCGAGTTGTCGAGCCGACTGGATGAGGCTGATCGCCTGCAACAGGAATTAGCGGTCGTTTTTATCGATCTGGACAATTTCAAAATCATCAACGATACCCGTGGCCACCATCATGGTGACAGTCTCCTGAAAGCGGTGGCCGAAACCCTGAGGGGCGAACTTCGAGGCGGAGACCTGTTGAGCCGCTTTGGCGGAGACGAGTTTGTCTTGCTGATCTTCGATTTCGAAGGCCCTGAAGGTATTCATGAACTTGTTTGTCGGTTGATAGACGCTCTGGAACACAGAGTTCATCTGGAAGGCGACTGCTACCAGGTTACCGCCAGCTTTGGCGTGAGCCTTTTTCCGCACAACGGAACCACCGTGGCTGAGCTGATGGGCAATGCAGACGCCGCCATGTATCAGGCCAAAGAAACCGGCAAGAACGGCGTGTGCTTCTACACCCCGGATATCAATGACAGGCTGGTCAGTTATCAGGAAATCACCAACCTGCTCAGAGACGCCTTGAATAACGATGGCCTCGAATTGTTTTTCCAGCCCCAGATCAGCCTCGCGGATCGCACATGCGACTCCTGCGAGGCGCTTCTTCGTTGTTTTCACGGTCAATCCCGGGCAGTTTCACCAGCCATTTTCATTCCCGTGGCTGAAAAGTCTGGCCTCATCAACCGGATAGGCGAATGGGTAATCGAAGCAGCCTGCAAACAGCTCAGCGCATGGAAGAAAACCCCTTTGGAAAACCTGCGGGTTGATATCAATCTCTCGGGACGACAGCTCACCAATCCACACCTTGCGAGCCATATTCTCGAAACGGTGGAACGTTACAATCTTCAGCCTCACCAGCTTGGGGTGGAGCTGGCTGAAAACGAGGTTTTCGGCAGCGATGAAAACCAAACCAAACAGTTAGAAAAACTGAAACAGGCAGGCGTGCACATTTCGATCGATGACTTCGGTACCGGGCACTCCTCTCTCGTCTATCTCAGAAAACTCCCGGTTTGTGGAATCAAAATCGACAGGAGCTTTCTGCAACATGCGATGCAGGATAGCGCCGACATGGCCATCATGGAGGCAATGGTTACCGTTGGCCACAGCCTGGGCCTATGCGTGCTGGTCGAAGGTGTTGAGACGGATGAACAGGCCCAATTGGTCACCGAACTGGGTTGTGATCTCGCTCAGGGTTTTCTCTATGCCAAGCCCATGCCGGCAAACAAAGTTGAAGAATTCCTGACCAGCTTCTGATCAGGAAAACACTACCCCTGTTCAAACTCCCGAACCAGCTCCTGCAGAAAATACAGCCCGGCGGAACTCAGGAAACAGCGGCCTGCACCGGCTCGAAACAGGAGGTGGCGTTTATCGAGGTAGTCCAGGGCTTCCGGCAGGCCTTTCTCAAACCGTGCGGCCCTCAGGATTTCCTGGTATTCCTCATCGCTCGCCAGGGCCAATAGGTCTTGCTCGTTCAGCCCGGCGTCGGGCCGGCCAAGGTATTCAAGATCCCGACCGCTGCGTGCGAAATAACGCCCGATCAGCAGCAGGATTACCTGCACCCGGAAGGCGTTCTCATCGTGCTCTTCGTTCTCCTCTTCGCTGCTTTCCTTGAGAAAGAAAAACGCGCCGGTTTCGTTGAACACCAGCTCACTGCCCAGGTGCTCATAGAAGGTCCGGAAATGGGACAGATGGTTATAAAGCAGGTTGTAGAGCGGATTGGCACGCAACTCGGAGCGGTTGCCGTCCCACACATCACGCACAATCACCCGGCCGGCCTGGAATTCCCGGTAGATTGCGGCGCTGTGGGCCGGGAGGATTTCTTCAAATTCAGACATTCTGTTGCTCCAGGCGACGCTTTCGGTAGACAAACTGTTCACTGTCGGATGACTGATCGAGGATTCGGAAGCGATTGGTAGTCACCACCTGCAAGCCCTCGGGGGGCGAGTTTACCAGCCGGTTCAACGCCGCCAGCAGGTCCGGGAAGCGATAGCCGGGGATAAACCCGTCCAGGCGCCCGTGAAGCTCACGTACCAGATCGGTTGTTGGCCGCAGCTCCAGGGTTTCCAGCCATTGATACAGCTGGTTGATGCGCTGGACATCAATCCGGGTATGGCGACCACTGCCATCCACTTGCTGCAGAACCGGCACTTCAGCCTTGCGTCGGAGGTCGTTCAGGCGCAGCTCCAGTTCGCTGAACAACAGCTGGTAGTAGCTGGACGATTCACCGAAGGCGTAGTGTTTCGGTCGTTGCTGGGCCCGAAGGCCGATCAGAAAACCGGTGCTGCGGGCAAAGTCTCCACCTTCCAGCCATTTTCGTTTCAGGCTGAGGGTCTCGGTTTCCCCCTTGAGTTCCTGCAGCTTGCCGTAGAAATGCTCCATGGCGTTGTACTGGACCATGCCCTGGCGCGTCTTGCGCAGGAAGTGCTCCACCTCTTGGGCCACCGCCTGAATGGGTTTGTACAGGGCGTTCAAACTAATGGAGGAACGGAACAACTGATCTGCCAGGCTGTGATCGCCGTGATTTTCCAGCAACCGCACCATCGCTTCCAGGGTTTCGAACAGGTTGCTGCCATCCGGCAGCCGCGTATCCGGGTTCAAAAACACCAGGGTCGGCTTGATGTGGCGCTCGTAAAGGGTAACGATCTGCTCAAACAGATTCTGGCGGAACTCCAGGAATTTTTCCGGCGCCCGGCTGGCGTCGCCGGAGAGATCCGCAAGCTGCGCACTGATGGTCTGCATGCGCAGCACATTCTGGCGCAGCAAACCGATGAGCTGGCTCACCCGCTCGTTCAGGTCATCCCTCAGTTCGGTGTAGTCCGGATCGGCGTCGCTGAAAGAGCTGGTCTCGAGCCGATTGCGCACGTCCCGAAGGGTTACAAGATGGCCACGAAGGCGAGCATCCGTCAGTTCCTGGTACAGCGAGGCGTTGCAGGCGCGCATCAGGTTGATCAGGGCATCCTGGAACACCAGCCGCCGCTCACCTTCGGCCTTTATGATGTCGATCACCAGGCCGCTGCGGAACATGTTGTCGGTATTCAAAGCCAGCCGCACCCGATCCCGGTCGGCATTGCCAAGGCTGCGGGTATAGTCCATCACCTCGGCCACCAGATCGCTTTCGCGGATATACCGGGCTTCGTTACGGTCCATCCGCTCAATCATCCGGAACAGGATCTTCGGGTGCTCGAACAGCAGCCGGGTGGTATCCAGGGTGCTGAAGCGTTTACTCATCCGCCGGCTCCAGCAGGCTGTTCTGGGTCTGATCGGCCCATTGGCTCAGGGATTCGCCGTTGGTAAAGCCCTCGGCCCCGCCCCAGAACACCAGGGTGCGCTGCGGGCTGTAGGGGCGTGCGGTGCGCATCTGCCCCACTTCCAGGTGCCGGCCGATCAGGTAGATCACTTCAGCACTGGCACTGTGAGTCGCGGCGGAGAACAGATTGAAGCCCTGCTTGCGCAATCGTTCCAGCAGCGAAGGCATCTGGCTGATGTCCACGCTGGCCAGCTCGTCCAATACCATGGGGAACGACAGCTGCACACCCGGATACAACACCCGCTTCAGCAGCCGGTACACCAGTTCCAGGTTGATCAGTGCCGTGGTGGAGGTGGACTGGCCCTTCTTGTCGAGACTCGTGGCATTCTCCTTCCGGGTTCTGTAGGAAATGCCGGTGATCACCTTGTCCATGGTCAGGCGCTTGCTGCCGCCCTCCCCGAAAAAGTCCGCCACGAACACCCGCAAACGGTCATAAAACGCGTCCGACTGCAGCTGGTTGCCATAGGGGTCGATGTTGTTCGCTTCTTCCACCAGATTGCGGAATTTCGGATCGGTATGAATATCCACGCGGATTTCCACCAGATCGTTTATGCGCACCCCTTCGAGCTCACGGTTCAGTTGCGCCTCGAAACGGGCAATGTGCTCGTGGTTGGATTTCAGGGCCTGCCGGTAGCTGGCCACGGTTTCATTGTGGATGCCCACCTGCTGCTCAAGCACATTCCAGCGCTCTGCCATGCCGGCAAACAGATCTGAGAGACCTTTGAACGTTTCCCGGATAGCCGATGACGCGGGGCTGTCTTTCTGCAATTCGCCTTCGGTGTCGTCGTGGATGCCCAGATACACGAACTGACGAAGGTGGTCGAGGATACTGCGACGGCGCTCCTCCAGGTCGTCCAGCTGGGTTTGAAGGTCATCAAACGCCGCCACAGACACCTGCTCAATGTCCAAAGGCTGTTCCGCTTCCACCGCTTTCAGATGCGGGAACCGGTGCTCTACCGTGCCAACACTCCGGCTGAGGCCCGCCAGTTCCCGTTCCCGCTCCTCGATCCGCTCTTTTTCAGCCCTGGCTTTGGCCGCCTTCTGCTGCACCGCATCCTGCTTTTCCTGCTCCAGCCGGGCCTGCTCTTCCAGTTTGGCCAGCTGTTCCTCTGCTGCCTGCTTTTCGTCGGTGGCGTCCCGAAGAGTGGTCGCGGCGGCCGGGAAACGCTGCAGCGTTTCCAGATCTTTCTCAATGGCACGGATTTCTTTCTCGGTGCGCTCGATCAACCGTGGCCGATCGTGTTCCTGGTTGGCAGTGTCCGCCAGCTCGGCCCGCTCCTTCTCCAGCCCATGAAGCTCACCTTCAATATGCCGGCGCTGCTCTGCAAAGTCGGTCTGCCGCGCTGGCTGGGCCTGATATTCGGTATCGAACCAGTCAAAGCCTTTATCGGTGGGTACAAACAGCCGGGCGAATGCCTCGATGGCCGCCTTACTGTCGGCGTCCAGGTCCTGGCCGGGGCTGGCCATCACCAATCGGGGGTCCACGGCCCGCAGCGGTGCCGCGGTGGCCTCATCCAACTGGTTCTGCAACTGCCAATGTTGCTTGCTCTCTCTTTCCCTCAGGGATTCCAGCTTGCGTTCAAGTTCCTGTTTCTTTTTCTGGATCTGCTCCAGCCGGATTTCCGCCTGGGCGGCACTCTTGAGAGCAGCCAGGTGCCCTTTCTTGCTATCGAGTTCCTCTTTCTGGATGTCCTCGATTTCCTGAAGGGTCATCTCCCCGTACTGGGATACCAGCAGATCGCCATCTTTCTGGTTCTGCTCGGCCTGCTTGATGCGACGGTCGGCGGAACGGATCTCGCCCTTCAGGCCACTGGCGTCCTGCTCCAGTTTTTTCAGAGCCTGGAGCACATGGCGCAGGGTCTCGTTCTGTTCATTGAACGCCTCTACTGCGGCTTTACGCCTGGCGCCAATATCCTGCAAGGCATGGGTGACGCCATCCCGGAAAGCCGCAAAATCATGCTGGCTGCGAAGCAGGGTTTGGTAGGCCTGATAATCCCTTTGCAGCTTCTCGAACCGTGAACGCTCTTTTTCAATCTGATTAAGCTGGATTTGCTGTTGCTTCAGTTGATCGTGCCGGTTGAGAAACTCATCGATATTGAAATCGAAGGCATCGTCGGCGAACTTCTTGTCTGCCTCGATAATGCTGGCCACCGCATTGGACATGGCCTGATCGTCTGCCTTCATCTCAAACAGCAACAGGATCAGCGTGCGCAGCGACTGCACCCGGCGCTCGTCGGACTCACCCAGGGGCAGCACGGAATAACGCACCGCATCGGCGTTCATCAGCTCACTGCTGTACAGCATCTGTTTGAGTTTGGCCGGGTCATTCACCAGCCGGGTTTCTTTGGAAAGCTTTTTCAAGGCCTCGGACAAACGGCTGAACGACAGCTCCGGCACCGCCTGGCCGATTCCGTCCTCACCATCGCCATTCCAGAACAGCGGCCGCAGCTGGTCGTAACCAACCGGCACGAAAGCGCGGGCATAACTGAGCTGGCTGGCGCTGTCCCGGTACAAAATCTGGCAATGCACCCCCGCCGGGTTCTCCGCTTCCATGATCAGGAAGCTGAACTGACTGGGGAAATAATGCTGGTAGCTTTCCTCGTTAGAGTAGAAGCTGCCGGCACTGGCATTGCGGAACGCGAATTTCTTGCGACTGTTCTTGAAGTTGTTTTCCGGCAGCAGAAACAGACGCAGGGAATTCAGCAGACTGGACTTGCCCAGATTGCCCGGGCCCAGGATCAGGCCGTGGTTATCCACCGGAATTTCCACGTAACAGAAGCCGGCGGAATCCACCAACACCAGACGGCGAATACCAAAATTGAAATTGCCTGGGCTCCCCTGGGAGTCACTCATCCAGAATCATCTCCTGTTCCATAAATTTGCCGGTAGCTCGAAACGCCTCTGCCAGGGGTACAAAACCAAGCCCCTCTGCCAACGAAATCGCCCTTGTGAATCGTTCGGTGGTGTCCGGTAGTTTGCGGAACCGGCCCAGCCATGGCTGCCAGTCGGGTGGCTGAACAAAGGTGGCTTTGTCACCGAGCGAGGCTGCGATCGTCGAGAACATTTGCAGACCACCCGCATCATAATCGAATGCGCAGAATACTTCTTCATAGCCCTGCAACCAGTCGAGAATCGCGCGCCGGGTCACCCGGTTACCACTGCCCAATACCACATCGCAGTCCGCCAGATGCAAGGCCCAGCCAAGAGCCTCACCGGTAAACTTCAGCATCTGCTGATATTGGTAGAAGTTACGCTCGTTTTCTATTACCAGCACGGAGCCGGCGCGCTGAAAACCGATGTCAACAGAATCGCTCTTGATAACAACCACATCCGGACGGCTGGATGCCAATACCCCATGGTAAACCAGAAGAAAACTTACCTCAGTACCATGGCGATGAGAGTCACCTTTTCTAGCGGCGTCTACTCTGTTTAAGGGAGCCTCCGCGACGTTCTGCAGCTCCGCGAAAGCGGTTTCATCCCGGACCGTGACCAGCCATCGGTTGGACTGGACCTTTTCTGTGGCAAACATGTCCCGATGGCGCCGGCGAAACTGCTCCGGAAGCTTTTTCAGGAAGGCTTCATAATTAATCGGTTGGCCACGCAGGATTTTGTCGAGATAGTCGTTCAAGGGCGTACCACGGTTATTCTTGGATTTGCGTATGGGCTGGGAAGCAAAATAACTCATAAAGCGTTAATATGGATACCGTACTTGGCCCCTCACCACTCTTGGAGCAAAAAATATGCGCCTTCAGGATTTAATTGACGAGGCTAGCGCTCTTCCCGTCGACGAACGAGCGCTGGTTATAGAGTCATTATTGAAAAGCCTAAACCCAAACGAAGCCAGTATTGACGAAAAATGGGTAGAAGTTGCCAAGTGCCGCCTGGACGACCTGGATTCCGGCAGGGTGAATCCTGTGCCCGGCGATGAGGTTTTCAGAAAGATTCGGAGCAGGCTGCAGAAATAATGGATTATTCCTTTCACCCCGCAGCGGAAGCGGAATTGAATGATGCAATCGATTACTACGAATCAATTCAAACTGGCCTCGGAGTAGATCTCGCCGAGCAAGTCGAGCAAGCAGTAGCCAGAGCTGTCAAATTCCCCCAGGCCTGGAGCTTCATTCGAAAGCCTGTTCGTCGCTCACTCGTCAAACGATTTCCCTATGGCGTTCTTTACGTTGAAAAGAAGAACAGCATTTTCATTCTTGCTGTTATGAATCTTCATCGCGAGCCAGATTATTGGGAAAACAGGCAATAACCGAGGATTCCTCGGTAGTTACCGATAATTCCCGGAACACAGAAACAGCTGCACACCCATTGCACTTATCCTGGTGCCAAGAGGCATGTCCGTCACCAAGGCCGCCGGCTGGAGTATTTTCAGCAGCTTGCCGCAACCATTGATGGCCATTCCCGCTTACCTGTTCGTAAGTACCTTCAAACCCATGCTTCCCTTCGGCCTTGGTTTGGCTGCGGGTGCTATGATCTGGATGGTGTTTGCCGAGCTTCTGCCGGATGCTAATAAAAAGCTGGAGCCGGCTTCAGTTGGTGTTGTGATTGTACTGGCCTTTCTGGGCATGATGGTTTTCCAGCTCGCCATCCACTGACCGCGGAAGTACTGGATAGCCAGTAAGCTATTGCGGCGAACGACACTTAATACGTTTTTGAACTATCGAAGGTAACTCTATGCAGAACCGGGATATTTCCGGGAACGCCACGCAAAACCCGATACTTGTCTCGTTCCATTCAGAGGCAAGCCAGTTAACCTGGCAGCCCCTCGGTGACCGCGTGATGGGCGGGCAGTCTAACGGCACCGTTGATCTTGCAGAGGGCGGCGTTGGCGTCTTTCACGGCACTGTGCGACTGGACAACGGCGGCGGATTTTCGTCTGTGAAAGCTGACCTGCCGGAACCTTTCGATGCAGCTGACTACACCGGTATCGAGCTTCTTGCTCGGGGCGACGGAAAAACCTACAAGATCGGCCTTCGCAACAGCACCAACCGGCGCAGCATTGTGTACCAGCATGCATTCACACCAGGTACAGAAGAATGGAGCCGCATCCGACTCCCCTTCAGTGATTTCATCCCTACCTGGCGCGGCAAAACATTGACCGATGAGGCAGCACTGAATCTTTCGCACCTGGCTTCGGTCAGCCTTTTTGTTTCCGGACGACAGGCTGGTGAATTTCAGCTGCGGATGCAGGATTGGAGGTTGATCCGATGACCAAACTCGCTCTGATAACCGGTGCCAGCGCCGGCATTGGCCGTGAAGCCTGCGCCCTCTTTGCCCGGAAAGGCTACAGGGTGATCGCCCTGTCCCGACAGCCAGCTGGTGTCGAGTCTGCCGATCTGGAGCTGGCGCTGGATCTAGAGTCCTTTGACCAGATCGAAGGGCTTGCGGGCGCTCTGGACACGGAAATTGCAGCAGCCGAGCGGGTGATTCTGGTCAACAACTCCGGTTACGGGCAATTCGGCGCGCTTCGCGATCTCTCCGAACCCATGTGGCAAAAGCAGTTCAGTACCCACGTATTCGGCCCCATCAAGCTGGCTGCTGTCTGCCTGGGGCTCTGCGAACAGCACGGTAAACCCTTGCGGGTCATCGCGGTTAGCTCCGTTCTATCGATCGCGCCCCAGAAAATGAAAGGCGCTTACTGTGCTGCCAAATCCGCAATGAACACGGCCCATGAAAGCTTCTGGTTCGATGAACAGGGCAGCAACAGCCTGGAAAGCGTCTCGCTTATGCTCCCGGGCCCCGTGGTGACCCGGTTCAGAGAGCATGCCCTGGCCGCTTTACAGCCCGTCCTTGGGCGAGCAAGCGCCGTGCACCGGGAAAAGTACAAAGCCATGGAAGCAGCGCTCGCGCCAGGCGCCAGAATCAAGCCCTTTACCGCCAGTGCGTCGGATGTTGCCGAAAAGATCTACAGAGCTGCAGAAGCGAAAAGGCCAAAGCCTCGATATCTGGTGACACCCCAGACCTACGCTGCCGAATTTATCACCCGGTTTATTCCCCGGTCGATCCAGAGAATCATCTTGAGCTAGGGCGGGCCTTTTTCACCCGCCGGGACCGGCTCAATTCATCCTTAACAAAAGCCGCAACGGCCTTGAGGATACCCAGGTCCGGATCAGCCTCCTCACCATCCGCCAGCCGGAAAATCTGCTGGTAGTACCAAGCCTGGCCGCCCAGCACGTTTATTATTTTGAGTGGCATTAGCGGGCTGGCCGGCGAGAAAAACCCTCGTTGAGCAAGTTTGACGTAATCTTCGTAGCAAACCGTCTTATCGATGCGCCCTTCAAGCAGATCTTTGGGCGTATCGGGATCGGTGCAGAGCGGCCGGCCAAGGCCAATCACGTCGGTTTCGCCACTTGCTATCGCCTCTTCCATCAACGAGCGGGTACGGAATCCACCGGTGACCATCAGCGGGCAATTGCACACCTCACGAATCGTCTGGGCATAATCCAGGAAGTAAGCCTCCCGCTTGCGAGTGCTTTCCCGCATGGCCGGCCCATCGCTCGCCGTATCGGCATCACCAGTGTACCCGAGCAGCCGCGGCTGTTCGTAGGTGCCGCCGGACACCTCCAGCAGATCAATGCCCTCCTCATTGAGCCAGCGCACCACGCTCACCGACTCATCGAGCGTAAACCCACCCTTGCGGAAATCGTCGGAATTCAGCTTTACCGCCACCGGAAACTCCGGCCCCACCGCAGCGCGCGTCGCCCGCACCACCTCAAGCAGGAAACGGGCGCGATTTTCCAGCGACCCACCCCAGCAATCGGTGCGCTGGTTGGTAACCGGCGACAGAAAAGACGACAACAGATACCCATGAGCCCCGTGCACCTGAACACCGGTGAACCCCGCCTCTTTGGCGATCCGGGCCACATTGGCAAAACGCTGGATAAAGTCCAGAATCTCCGGCTCCGTGAGTGCCCGTGGGCGAGCGTAGTTGCCCATCAGCGATAGCTGCACCGCCGAAGGCCCCATTGGGCGTGTGGTCACGTGACGCGGCGACTGCCGACCGGCATGGGAAATCTGCATCCACAAATGGTTGCCCTTGCGGGTGCCCGCTTCGGCCCAGGCACGCAACTGCGCCATACCCTCCGGCTCGCCTTCGGCCGGCGCCGGATCAATCGCCACGTTACCCGGCCGCTCCAGCACCCGGTGATCAATCATCACGTTGCCGGTAATCAACAGCCCTGCTCCGCCATCGGACCATCGACCGTAAAGGGTTTCATGGCGGTGGGTAGCGTGGAGCTGATCGTCTGCCAGCCCTTCGGTCATGGCGGCCTTGGCAAGTCGGTTCGGCAAGACTGCTCCGCAGGGGAGTTTCAGGGGTTGGGCAAGCGGTGATTCGGTCATGGATAATTCCTGCTGTTCAAGCATAAGTTTACAGCCCCAACCACTCTGCCAGCTGAAGATTGGTTTTCAGCCTCAGTCGCTGCTGAAGCATCCCCTCAAAGACGCCTTCCACGGTTCGTTCCTGCCCCAGCAATGACAGTGAGGCCTCAGCCTCTGAGAAGAACTGCTCCTCACGAGACGTGCCTACAATGGCTTGCTCCCACCAATTCACTACTCGAGGGTGCGCCTCCTTGAGCAGAAGGTCCCCAGGTAGCTTTTCGGACTTAGAAGCGTTCGCCGTATGAGTCGCTGGCATCAGATTCCAGAGATCGTTGTTGTTCCATCGTGACCACGGAAAACAGTGGTCGACGTCAAACCGCTTCGCTTTGAGATTTTGGGCCGTCCATACGCACTCGACCCTACCAGCCTCGAGCTGCTGGTTAATCATTTGACGGACAGCTGACGTATCGCGCTGACCTTCAACCCACTGTAAACCACGATGATAGACATCCATGGAATAGCGAAGATCCCAGCTACCCATCAAATCAATCCATTCATTAACAATCGCAGGTTCAATCCAGCAGGCATAGCGACTGAACGTATCCCAGAGAAACGAAGGAACACGGAAGGTACCGAACCGGGAAAGCGTTGCTTTATCCAAACGCACCGGTGCTTTCTTGATGGTCATCCTGGCCGAACCGCCCTCGAAGATCGGACGGTTACTGCCGGGCCGGGTCGTAAAACGTGCGGGGTTCTTGAGAATGGTCGAGCAAGCATCCCGGATAGCGCGCAGGACCACCGGAGCAACATCGGCCGACAGCGACATACCCACTCTGAAATCCAGAGGCGTGAAATTCTGCAGTTTGAAGAAATCGTCTGTGGCAAAGCCGTAGCCACGACTACCTGGTGCTTGCCTCAGTTGATGCCGGAGAATCAGAGGGTGATAGAGCATAATCCAGAACAGCCCGACTGCACCAAGCGGAATCTCCACCCAGTCATCGGTACGTTTAAGCGACAGGCCAGGCGCACCGTCAGCAATCCGGACAAGGGTTCGCAGCAAACCCAATTTGTAAGTCGAAGACTTATTATCATTAACGATGATGTGGCGGACTGTTGGCAATGCGCCTGTGCCATCGTCCGCCAACCGAAAAGCCAGTGTCTGCCAAGAAACTTCATCCCTCTGAAGCTCATCCTTCTTGCGCTCGACAGGCACCGGAAGCGGGATCAGTGCCCGGCGCTTGGCAAAAGCCTCCAGCTCTTCCCTACTGACATCGTAAAAAAGCCGTTCGCCATCACCGGGCCCATGCCGGAGCGTAATCACCAGCATGCCACCCGGTGCCAAAAGCTCAGTCAAAATTCGAAAAGAACGTTCACGATCAGAGGGTGGGATATGCATCCAGACAGCGGAAACAAGAATCAGATCGAAGCGATAGCTCAGCTTCCGGATCTTACCTAGATCGGGTAATTGATCGTCTACCCAGTGAATGCTCTGACTGCGAGTGGCTTCCTGCCCCAACTCTCTTAAGCCGGCTGCGGGCTCTACCGCAACAACATCCCAGCCCTGCGCTGCAAGAGCGCTGGAATCGCGACCGCTGCCTGCGCCTACATCCAGAGCGAGGCCCGCCTTTTGGTCCAACTGAGGCAACCAGTCACTGTGCACTTGGTCGAAGGTCAGGGACTGGTATTGAACGAAGAAGTTTAGAGCGTTGCGGTTGTATGGGGCGATTGTCATTTGCGGCCCTTCACTCCCTGTTTCATCCGATATTTGTTAGCTGATCACTAATCGCTTGAGTTTTGCTATCAGGAATGAAGAGAGAACTTTCTTCACCTTTCAACCATTTCGATATGCTTTCGATTACTCTATCCAGGTGCTCTTCGTTTGCACCTTTGATTTCGCACTCCCAAAGCAGGCATACACGCCAACCCAGCCTCTTCAGCTCAGACAATTTTTGCTGATCCCGGCGAATATTGCCCTCTATCTTGTTCCTCCAGAATTCAGGCCTTGTTTTGGGCCATTTGAATAATCGACATTGATGGCCATGCCAGAAACATCCGTTAATCAAGATCACTGCCCGATATTTTGGTAGAACAATGTCAGGAGAGCCCGGCAGATCCTTACGGTGTAACCGAAACCTGAAGCCGCCAGCATGCAAAGCCCTGCGGATCAAAATTTCCGGCTTCGTGTTCTTGCCCCGGATCCCAGACATCATTTTGGAGCGGGTTTCCGGGTCTACTACATCGACCACTTGAGAAATACCTCCTGGAATTTGGGCGGCTACCTGGTATCCTACTCGCCTACCTGACTTTGGCGAACTGTTGATGACCGACACTATCAAAATAATCGATCTTTTCGCTGGCCCTGGAGGGCTTGGTGAAGGATTTTCCGCGTTCAAAATTCCCGAAGGGGAATATCCATTCAAGATAGCAGCATCAGTTGAAAAAGAAGCTAGTGCGCACAAGACCCTTACTTTGCGAGCCTTCTATCGCCAGTTCCTAGGACGCAAAGTTCCTCCCGAATACTATGAATACCTTCGGAGCGATTCCAAAATCAGCGCAGAGCAATTCTTCTCCGATAAGTTTCCAAAGGAATGGGCGGCAGCAAAGCGAGAGACGCTTGGTGGCCCCAAAGCACTAGGCAGTGAAGACCATGACGAAATCTTTTCAGCAATTGAAAAGCAGATTGCGGGACATACGGGAAAAAAAATAGTTATCGGCGGGCCTCCATGCCAAGCTTATTCACTAGTTGGTCGAGCCAGAAACAAAGGCATCAAAGGTTATATTGCCGAGGAGGACCATCGCCATTTCCTCTACAAAGAGTATCTGAAAGTTCTCGACCTCGTTCAGCCAGATGTTTTCGTTATGGAGAACGTCAAAGGCATTTTAACAGCAAAGGTTAACGGTGAATCGATTTTTCAGAAAATCCGAGAAGATCTTGTTTGCCCTGCTCGGGCTCTTCGCAGCAGCCGAGACCAAGTTGAGTATGAATTATTGCCATTTGCGCATCCTCTTGAATTTCAGAACCTTTACGGCAGCTATCAGAACAAGGATTTCGTGATTCGAGCTGAAGAGTTTGGGATTCCGCAAGCACGTCATAGAGTTATCCTCCTCGGTGTTCGCAAAGATTTGCTGCCTAGAGAGTTGACTGGTGAACTTCTGTCAGACTGGAAACATGATAATCCAGTCACTACAGGGCAAGTCATCAACAATTTGCCGCGACTCAGAAGTGGACTATCCAGAACTACGCCTAATGATTTCCAAGCGTGGAAAAACAACTTTGAGAGAGGGTTTCTCAAAATTTATCCGGACCTTGCCTTCTCGACAAAAGCTCAAGATAACGCTAAAAACGCATATGAGTCCGCTACTCAAGAACTGAATCAAGGTGGACGATGGGTCCCGGCCAAGCGAATAGCCAAAAGCCACCTGCCTGCTGAGCTGAAGCAGTGGTATGAAGATAAGTGCTTACCAGGATTCGTAAACCACGAAGCCAGGAATCACATGGCGGAAGATCTGCATCGATATCTGTACGCAAGTTGCTATGCTGCAGCAAAAAATGGCACCTCGCCACGTTCTCGTGATTACCCTACAAACTTGGCACCCAAACACAAGAACTGGACTACTGGAAACTTTACCGACCGCTTCAAGGTACAGGCAGAGAACCGAGTCGCCAGCACGGTAACCAGCCACATCTCAAAAGATGGTCATTACTTCATTCATTATGATCCGAGTCAGTGCAGAAGTTTAACTGTAAGAGAGGCGGCCAGAATTCAGACTTTTCCTGACAACTATTTCTTTGAAGGCAACAGGACTGAGCAGTATGTTCAGGTTGGCAACGCGGTACCCCCGCTGCTCGCGAATCATATTGCCAAAGTTGTTTTCTCTCTGCTAAATCAGAAAAAATGAAGGATACCTGAGCTCCGAATTAAAACCCCTTTCAATTGGGAGCTCAGCTCGCTCATATCCACCTCTCAACTCGAGAAACCTTCGTCTCTTAATTTTTGTAGCGCAGCAACCGCCACCGCACACTGGCGCTCAGACGGCATCTTTCTAGGAATTGCGGAGCAGGTTTCCAATACCCCTAATTCTTTAGGGCTCAATAGCGCTCGCTCACGGGCCCAATCTCGTGCACCTTTCCAAAACTGACTACCCAGCGTGTGAACTTCAATCTCCGCGTTCACACTATGATCCAATGCAGCCTCAGATTTTGCTTCTCTTGCCCTGCTTTTGGCAGATTCAAAGGAAATGGTCACCCGATCAGTTTTTCCCGGATAAACAACATCTTTTTCAGAGAGCCATTTCCAGCATATCTCTTTCTTAGCCCATTCACTGGCATTTCGAACTCCCGCAGGTGGGCTATTAATAACAAGTTGGGCAACCTCTCCAGCTGCCAAAAGCATCGATTTAAGTTCGGGAGCGACAGTTTGATTCTTCCACACTAGGTCAAGATCAATAACTTTCCCTTTTTGCGTGGCGTCGTAAACGACTTTTGCAATACCATATGTCACGATATTCGCCCTATACCCTCCCTCATACCATTCAGCACCGGAAACCAATCTCTCCATCGTTCTAAAAACAATGTTCTTTGCGACCAGTCGCTTGTACCAAAGTTCATCGAATACAGAGCCATCCTTGCCCCATTGCTTTCCAATGTTCTTCGCAAACTCTGCGAAGTTCTTCTGCGCCCCTCGACTTACAATATGAGGAAGGCATTCGAAGGTGTTTTCATATTTCGCTAGATCCGTTTTGGTGAAGAATTGCCCTCGAGGGTATTCAGCATCAAATTTTTTCCTCTCTGCAGGCGTCCGTCTTCCTCTCTCATCTGCGAACTGACCACGAGCACGTTCGTAAAACCACTTCGTCTCGCGGTAGCCATCCTCTCCCGCAGGTGCCAGTAACCGTCTGGAAAACTCCTCTATACGAATATGGAATGGGTGGTTCGCAAAGAAATCTGCAGCATTAACTTTATTCTGGCTATTTGCGTACTCTGAAATTCGAGGTACAACCTCCTCTGATTGACTACGGGGTACAATAGTTAACTTCATCTGTACATGAATTTGATCTAACTGTTCTTCAAACAACTTCTTTGCCGCATGTAAAGATGCGGTGGTCTGACCGCCATTCACGATTTGTAGATTATCTGCACGCACTAGCTCCAAACCAGATTCTAACTGCTTTATTTCAATTCCATCTGCTGTTGCACTCAATCCGTTGTTATATGAAAAAAACATGTGCGGTTCATCGCGAATCGTATTTCTGATACCTTGGTTTACCTTTCCCCTGGCCTGCAGAAAACTCCGGACATTTGCTTCTAAGAGCCTGGGTCCCCATTTCTCATAAATCCCGGCAAGCTGCTTTCCAGGAATGACAGCTAAGTAGCTCTCAAGAGCTCCATCTCCTGCGGACGCTTTCAAGAGAGGTATTCCTCCCCCAAAATCCTGCTCAAAATCGATCTGAAGATCAGCTCGTGCCTGACCCTGATCCATAAATTGTTTAAGTCGCTTAAGATCCCAAACACTTAACGTGATTGGCTTGCCGTCAATTGGATCAAGAGGCTCCGCATCAGACCTAGCACTGAAGTTGCCATTCGTCGCAACTACCAGCTTGACCTTCTCAATCATGTTCCAACGAGTCGAAATAAGGTCAGCCAATCCAAAACCAGGACTTGTCTCTTCCAGCTGATTTTTGAAGTCTGGCTTCATACTGGATACAAGAAACCGGAAAAGTCGATTCTGCAAACGCTCCACATGCGGTCTGTTCAATACCCGAATCTCGTCACTCAGACCAAAATCACAGACGATTAAGGTTAAGACGCCAGAATTATCACTAGGATCTCCACCGTAGCCATCTACCTGCATCTGATGAACTGAATATTTACCCTCATAATATGCTCGATCAGCCTCATCGACTTCACCAGCTTCAGATAGCAAATCAGCCACTTTCTCAAAAAAGGCTTCTGCCGTTACTAATCCCATAGCATCCGCATCACCTTGAATATCAGCAATGAGTTGATGGTGAAATTCAAGTAGTTCAGTCATTACGCGGACCATCCTTGATTACTTTGATTAAGTCGACGTTGGTTTCGAAACTCGAGCAAGCCTCAAGGGATAATGAATACCTTACCATCCCGACACCAACAGGAAGTGGCACGGCAACCCGCGGGAACCCCTCAACAACCTCAAAGGTTTGGGACTCCCCGAGATGCCAACGTCTCTCCGAATAATCATTCTCCGGATCATATCCAGTTGTGAAGATCGCTTCTTCCCACTGGTCGAACACACTTATCGAATCTTCAAAGTGTGTAGCAGTAAGTTTTACGTGATCATGCAAAGTGAGCCCGTCTGGCGAAATTGCAGACGAAATATTAAATACTTTGAGAAACAGTCTGCAGCCTTCTACATCGGCTAGTTGCTCTTCGGATGAGATCGAAACATATGGTTTTGCCGCAACCCTACGAGCCTTAATTTCTATGCAACATCCAATAAATTCAAAGTCCTTCGATGATTTTGATGGGCCTTTCCACGCCTCTATTGCAGAATCAGCACCTAGTCCGACTGCCAACTCTCTAAGAAAGGCCAGTTCTCCCACCAAACCCCGCTGCTCTTCAACCGAAAGGCCTCTTTTACTCCCGCCCCTCAACAAATAGTGCCAACGCTGGGTTCGCTGAAGCGATCGAGTCAAAGCTTCATCAACATTAGTTGCAGCCTCACCAGCAGCGACCACATCTCTACATAGCGTCTCGAAAATTTCGATCTGACTACGCTCATTCAAAGCAATTACAAACGCCGGCGAAGAACCAGCGTTTCTAAAAGATAGGGTCAGATTTTTTAGTTTTGGTAGCTTTGGAGGTGATAGTGGCAACTGTGGAAGTCTTAGCATCAATCCTGGTGTTCGCTTTTCAAGGACAACCCAAAAGAAGTCGAACCGGCCAGCCATATTTACACGTCGAGCTTCATCATTGGTCAGCTTGTTCCAAGGATCATTTGTCGCTGTCATCATCAGCCTCCTGATCCTCATCCTCATCCTCATCGCCAAAGAGTTCTTTATATCTCACGGCATTTACTACATATTCTACGGTCTCCTCTGCTCGAGAAGATCTAGGCAGACTTATTCCCCATCCGATTACAGCTTCGCTTGGCATAAGATCCTGCTGACGTTCGTTTTTTTGCTGTTCCGGTACTTTTGGGCTAACAAGATGGAGTATGAAAAGGCCCCTTTTCCTGACCTCTCGGTAGATCTTGTCGGCAAAGTTCACCTTCCCTTTCCCAGCCTTAGCTTCATTTTTGTTCAAGTAATTAGATTCCGCCTCCTTGATTTCAGAGTCGCTAAGGCCAGCCTTTTCTATCCCTCTTGACGCAAGGCGCATGCCTTTACCGCTAAACGCCATGTAGTGCAGCTTTGGCTCTCCAAAGCTCACTGTTCGCTCTGCCGGTATTATTGGCAAACCTAAACAGCTATCTTCTTCGCCACTTTGTTTGCTCGTCACCAATACGTCCCAAAAAGCCAGCTCACCTTGTGATCGCGCATTAATGTACTCACGAACTGGAGGGGTATCTGTCGTTACACTTTGGTCTGCATTTCTCCAGCCTGCTAAAAATTGGTCAATTTCATGAACAGGAACATCCCTAAACAAATACCCCCAATTATTTTGCTCATAATCTTTTCCCAGTTTCAACAAACTATCAACAAAAATCTTGGCATTTCTCTTATTTGCATCTATGTCTTTTTGATGAACACTAACTTTAGCCGTCTCAATAAACTGATTTGACAAACCGACTTTTGTTATTACCTTGGCGCTTGCGCCCATTTTATTTCTTGCAGTAACCAATAGAGACGCGGGATGGCTCCTGACCGCCAGACCAAACATTCTCGGCGTTGCCTTAGCCTGCTCCATAATTTTTAGCTCATCGTGCAGCTCATCTGCCGCTTCAGCAATAAATGCATACCAGTCTATTGCTTCTTCTGGCATCCATATCCTGCATAAATCTTCATAACCGTCTCTGTATCCGAACCATCGACCCATCTGCATTAACGTGTCATACATCATGGTATTTCGAAGGAACCAAGTTACAGTAAGACCCTCCAGTGTTAGGCCTCGGGATAATGAAAACCCACCTACCGCGATGACTGTTTGGCCTCTCTCACCGCCTTGCGAGTAATCAAGATCATTGGCTCTACTATTGACTTCAACGACCTTCGCTGCCGCGATTGCTTCGAACAAAGCTGCTTGCACGTCTGCCCATTCAAATTCTGTTTCTGAGTACTCCCTTTGCCAAACCTTTTTTAGCTCTGAAAGCTCAGGGTCGGACAAGCCGGAAGTACCAAGAGAGGCATTAATCCTCACCGAATCTTTGATACGATCTAAAGCTTCGTGTATTCGGTTTCTTAACTTGCTTTGTACGGCAGTAAAGCGGCTTGCATTTACTAGCATTGAACAATGTGCTGAATCGTTCCCCCTCAAGTTCCTTATTGTCCGGGATAGCAAAAAGGTTCTCAAAGCCGTCAAAAGAGACCGTGGAAGGCTGTCTAGAACATGATCTATCTTATGTTTAATTGGCAGGATATCTTCATTATCGCTTATATATCTCAGCCATTTTGGCTCATCATCATCAGGCAAACCATCGATAAATATTTTCGAAGGACCAAAATAATTCGTGGGGGCATCCAAACCGATAATAAAGTCTCTCGGGAAAAGGTCCTCATTAAACATCTTGTCATCTTCATCAGGATCTATAAATATATTAGCAAACGGAGTCGCAGTATATCCGACGTAACAACTCCGATGAAACATGCTCAAAAGATCTCGAATTTGACCATTGATTTTTGTTATTAGCTTTTTGTTGTATGCCGTATTTATAGATGCATTATCAGCTTCATCATCAATAAGTAGCATGGGCTGATCAATCATTTCACGATCACCCCTCGCGCTATTATCTCTCAGCCAATCTAAAAGGTTTTCCAGTGTTCGGTGGTTTTTCTTGATAACCAATACTACAGGAACTTGGTAGGAGCCGATCTCACTTGTATTCGTCGATGCAGTCTCTTTGTTAAAGTCTTTAATCGTATTTGTTAAGCTTACCGGCGTTCTACTGAAATCAAAGTACCCCACCCCAATTTTATGCCTAGCGCCTCCATTTCCTCGCTCTTGACTGCGTCCTGTGTCGCGACCAATGAAGCCCTCATCTATTCTCGCCTGGGTTTGATTTCTAAGATTGTTGTGAATTCCCGCAATCACAATAATCAGTCGATATCCCGCATCTGCGGCCTTACAAATCAGCCCAGTGTAGTTTGCCGTTTTCCCGCTTTGAACATGTCCAACAACCATGCCTCTACGATCCCAAGGCACCTGCTTTTCGGGATCACCTAACCGACCCAGGATTTTATCGGTGACTTTGTCCGTAGAAGTAACGACATCTCTGGGTAGACCATTTTGCAGCAGAAGCTTCTGATATCTTTGCCAATAGAACGGTTCGATCTTGACTTTTGCATCGTCTAGCCAAGGCTCAAATTCGTCCCCATCAACAACGGCTCCTAAACCTGCTTTAATGCCCTGCTTCGTTTCTATTTCTCGAGCGACTTGCTCCAACGTGTCGGGGTTTAAGCCCGGAGCAACAGCCTTAGCGAGAGCTCCAATCAGATCTCGTAGTTCCTCTTCCGTTTTTCGCGGTTGATTGAATAAAGCAGATTCGACAACGTTAACTAGTTGATCATAGCTACTGACCGTCATGCTAAACCCTTGTATCAGGAAGATCCGGTTGACCGAGGTAATCTTCGATCAACTTTTTAACCACATACCAGTTGTCACGTAAAACTGGATGGCTCTGCATTACACCGGGCATAGCGTCAGGCGGGATACCTGAGTCGCTCAATGCCTCCGCCATGGAGGTAACCAATTGTCGAAGATCTGCTTCGTCAGCCTGGTCTGCAATCACCGACTCAGCATTGCCCACCAACTCGGCATGCAAAGTCTCAATCGGCAACCCCGATCCAACAATTCTTATACAACGATAGAACCCTTCCCTCAGATGGTCTGGTAGCTGAGCTGCATATGCTTCAAAAACCGGATGGTCGATGTTTGGGCGGAAGAAAACTTGCCCATCTTTCTGAAGTCGGTTCCAAATAGGCTGCTTGGTCTCGTCTACCAGCTGTTGGCCTCGCCTTCGATATGTGCGCTTTGAAGTACCAACAAAATGTTCAACTACTTTTTTCAGACGGTCGCGTACTTGGGGGGGTAACTGGGCCGATGCCTTTTTGACATCAATTTTCCAATCAGAATCCATGGTATTGGGGATATCAACAGCAATCCGGCACAACTTTGTCAGCTCAGTCTGTCGGGCTAGGCCAAGCCAACCTCCGGATATGATGAGCCGATTCTCCCGATAAATATACAAACCTTGGGATTTCAAATGGCCCTCGGGACCTCCCGTTTCGTCCCATTCTTGGCGAGTCATCTTTTTATGGTGTGGCAAGGTGTAGCAACGAATTCGCACCTTGCCCTTGCTCAACATCAAGACTTCTTCCGGTAATTTTTGAGTCGAATGATGTGAAGAAGCCATTGGGTCTATTGGCCTAAGCTCTCTGCCATTCAGTGAAATGCGTATCTTTGGTTTTTTTCCTTCGAGAAATCGATGAAACACCAATCTCAAATGGCGTTCGGCCAATCCTAGTGCCTCATTCAGGTGTCCAACGCGCTTTGCACGGTCGTCTCCATACCCTCCAACCAGACGATCTAGCTTCTCCCACACAACAACTGTCCCATCAGCAGACAAAAACTCAAGCCCGGGGACAGAGGAATGATCATCCAGCAATTCGAGAGACCAGTCATTGCGTTTAGATACCCGATCCAGATCCCAGCGAGCGCAGGAAGTCTTAGAATCCTTAACGGATAATACTGTGAGTGATCGACACTGGGAGAAGCTGGCGCTTTTCAGACCAAGACCAAAGCGCCCAAGGTCCTCCGAAGCTCTTTTATCTGAAGGATTCTTGGACCCAAGACGCATAGCTTCGACAAGCTCAGTCTCAGACATGCCAGAACCATCATCCGCGATAATAATCGATGGTTCTTCAGCGGTAGTGTTTGCAATTAGCTGGACAGAAGTCGAGCCAGCAGAAATTGAATTGTCGATAACATCTGCCAACGCTGTATCAAGGCTGTAACCGAAGTCCCTGTGCCCCTCAATAAGTGAAGCGGCATACGGGGTTGCATCGACTTCTCGTATGGGCAAGGCCTGCTCTACTTCTCGATCCATATCACTACCTACAACCTATCCATGAATCCTACGTTTTCTCGAGCGGCTCTCCCTACGCTATCAGACCCCGTTCAAACTCTGGCCGCCAGCAAAAGATTAGCCTGCTTCGTACTTTTTATTGCCTCAATACTGCAAGAGAAAGTTACAGTTTCCAAGGTCTTTAACTAATTCGAGCACAGGTTTTACTAATTGACGCCGAAAAGGTTATATCGTAAACACTTGGATCCGCGATGCTCGATTGCCAGTTCTCGAAAAACAAAAAACGTAAAATGGCTCCTTTGATGCCCTGTTCCGTCAAACCAGAACCCGCATCCGGAATATTTCCATCCTCGGGAATTTGCGGAAGGAGCTCCAGGTGAAGCTCCTCCATGCTGACTTGGAACATTGATTCCACAAACGCATCGGCATTGTTGTTGTAATAGGCCAGCGTATCCTTCATCAAATCGTTCCCTTACGACTAGTTAGCCTGAAGTCTATTCAAACCAGGCTACCAGTCGGACAAGACGCGGCCAACAAACTTTTGGGTGCTATCCACACCAACCGGCTACGTGGATTAAGCCCCTTGCTCCTTCGATGCCTGAATATCCACAGGCGGCACCCCCAGGTCCTGCCACTTCTCCGGATGGCAGGTAAACAGCAGTATCTGATGCCGGCTCGCCGCATCGAACAGGATGCGTTTCATATCTTCCAGGCGGTCGCTGTCACTGTGGACTAGGGTGTCGTCGAGGATGACCAAGGTTGGCCTTCCGGCTTCCCGCAGCAGATCGGCATAGGCCAGGCGGCTGATAAGGCCCATCTGTTCCCTGGCGCCAAAACTCAGTTCGGTAATCTGCCCCAGTTCGCTGCCCCGGCTGAAGGTGCCGGGCCGGAGCTGTTCGTCGACTTCCAGGGAGGCTTCGGGGAAAAGCACCGACAGGTAATGGTTGAGGTGCTTTTGCAGCGGTGCCTGCAGGCGGCGTGTGAGGGCCTGGCGTTTTTCTGTGAGCAGGTTCAGCAGCAGATCCAGGGCCTGGGCGCGGCGGTGCAATTCCTGATAGCGGCGATTGCACTGGTCGTACTCCGCCTCTTTCTCATTGAGCTGTTCTTCCAGCCCTTCGGCACCCCAGGCTTCAAGCCTGACTTTGATATCCCTGAGCTCACGCCCGCGGTTTTCCTGGGTCTGGCGTAGTTGATTGACCGCATTCTGGTAGCGTTCGATGTCTTGCATGAGAAAGTCCGGTCGGGCTTCGCGGATTTCCCGTTCGCGGCGTTCGAGGCTGGCTTGCAGCTCGGCCTGTTGTTTTTCGAGGTTCGCCAGGTCGGTGGTGATTTGCTGAAGCTGCTGTTGCCGTTCCGGGCTCTTTTCTTCATCCGCCAGCCGCTGCCATTCGGTTTTAGCGTTGTCCCGCGCCTGCTTCAGTGCCGACCGCTTTGCCTGGTGCTCACGCTCATCGGATTCGGCCTTGTCCAGCGCGGTGCCGGCCTGAACGAAAGCGGCTTCTGCCTCCTCCAGGGCGGGTACGTTCTCTTTCTGGTCCGGTTCTGGCGTGGCCTGCAACTGGCTTTTGGCTTTCGCCAGTTCGCTTTCCGCCTCGCTCTGCTGGGAGACAAGCTGTTCAATGCCAGCAGGCGCCACGGATTTCAGCAAGTCTTCGGCGTGCTTCTGGGCTCTTCCGGCACTTTCGAAGGCTGAAAGCCGGTCTTCGGCCTGTTCCACGGATGTCACGCCGAGGGTCTTCAGCTGTTCGGCGAAGCTGTCCTCAAGGGTTTTAAGCTTCCGGCGGGTGCTGGCAAGCTCTTCGCCGCCGGGGGTTATGCCCAGGGTACCCACGCCCGGGATAACCAGGGTGGATTCTTCCAGAAGCTGCTGCTCGCCCTGCCCGGTGAGTTGCTCGTTGTTCAGTGTTAATGATGCATTGGGCTCCAACTGCCAGCTCAATCGGGTGGCGATGGTTCGTGAACGGATGGTTTCTTCGTTCAGCTGGTTCGCGGTGGCTTTCAGGTTTTTGACCGCGGCGGAATCAATGCGGTTGTCTCTGGCCTGCTGCCTGGCCTGCTCCAGCTGCTGGTGGTATTCCTTTGCTTTGGCGAGGTTCTGGGTCAGCACTTGTTTTTGCTGTTCAAGCCGGCGGACATCCTGCTCCAGCCTTTGTCGCGTTTGCAGCAAGCCCGCCAGTTTGCGTTGCTTTTCCGCTTGCTCATAGGCGGTTCTGGCTTCGCTCAAACGGCCTGCAATCATCGGCGTTTGCGTTTGTGCGGTGGCGAGGTCTCGCTCCGCGCGGTCCAGCTCGGCTTTTCGGCCCTCAAGCTGGCGACTCAGGCCTTCCAGGTGTTCCTTGTTCTGTTGCAACAATCGGTGATTCTGCTGCAGCTGGCCGAGCGTGGCCTTTTCCTGGGCTTGCTGTTGCTCGAGGCGCTCCACCTGCTGATAGCGCGTGCGGGCTTGCTCCAGCTGTCGCTGAGCCTCTTCCCAGGGGCGCTCGGCCTCGGCCTGGTCGTAGTCCTGGGTCAGTCTGCCCAGCCGGTCGACCTGCTCCTGGTATTTATGCACCCGCTCCTTCAGCTCTTCGATTTCGGCCTCATACAGGGCGCGGTCTTTCTCCAGTTTCAGGTAATCGCCCCGGGGCTTGCCGGTGCCGGTCAGCAGGGTGTCCCGCTGGCTGCGAACGGTCTCGATCAGGTCATCGCCGCCGGAGCTGGCCACCTCGCCCACCATGGAGTTCAGGGCGGACTTCAAATGATCGCCGGCGTGTTCGATGGCCTGTTCGATGTCCTGGCCGGTGCCCTGCTCCACCCACAGCAATCCCGGTATGCCCCAATGTTCGGCTTTGCTGGCGCCGCGTTTCGGGTACTGGTAGCCCAGCAGTTCGGCCAGTTTTTCTTCCGCGTCGTCTTCGCTGTAGGTGTCGGTGCCTACTTTCAGGTCACAGCGTTTTCGCTGCAGGAAGCTCTTGGTGAGATGCCAGGAACGGCCCTCGTGCTCAAAATCCAGTTCAACGGTGGGCGCCGCGGCGGAATCCCCCCAGGGGCGCAGGTCGTCAACGGCGGTTGAGCGGTAGCGCTCGAAAAATGCGGCACGGATGGCACGCACCAGGGTGCTTTTGCCGGACTCATTGGGACCGTGAATCAGGTTGAGGCCGGGTTGCAGGTTGTCCAGAACAAAGGGTTTGCGGAACTGGCGTAGCTGTTCAATGCGCATTCGCTGCAGCTTCATTGCCCCACCTCCTGTTCCCGTTCCCTGAGCAGACCCGCCAGGATCGCCAGGGCATCCCGGGCGACATCATCCTGCGCCCCTTCTTGCCGTTCCCGCAGGCTTTCAACCACCTCGCCCACGTAGCCATCCGCTTTCAGGGCCGCGATGTCTTCATCGGTGGGTGCAAGCTGAAGCCCGCTCCGCTCACAGCGAAGGCTGCGGAATCGCGCTTCGGCAACCGACAAGGCCTTCAACAGGGTTTCTTCGCCGGCCAGGGTAACCGAGCCTTCAAGGCGCAGATCAACAACGGCGGATTCGGGCAAGGCGTTCAGGCGTTCCAACAGTTGCTCAAGATCGGAGTGGACCGCCAGGGTTTCCCGCCACTGGTGCCATTGATATCGCCCCGTTGGGAGTGAGGTTACTTTCGGGGTTGCTTCGGGCTCGGACACTTCAACGATCAGGGCATTCCCCGCTTCGTTGTTCCGGAATCGTTCCGGCTCGGGCGTTCCGCTGTACCAGGTGCGTTCATCGATCTGTTTGGTGCCGTGCCAGTCGCCCAGGGCAAGGTAATCGAGCCTGCTGGCTTTCGCACGGTCTGGTGCAATGGGGTTGGTGGAATCAATCTCGTCTGGCAACAGGCCCTGGACGCTGCCGTGGGCCAGGCCGACTCTGAGAAAACCTTCAGGGGTTTCGTAGCCGCTGAATGGCTCGGTCAGATCGCCGTAGGTGTGGCGCTGAGTCAGGGGCGCGCAAAGGATGCTCAGGCCCCGGGGTTCCAGATCTATCACGCCGGGCTGTAGGGCGAGGTGTACGTTCTCCGGTACCGCACCAAGGCGCTGGGCTCGGGTCCACACGCTCTCTGCCAGGGCGGCGTCGTGGTTGCCTGGCAGCATGACCCAGGGGCCGGCAAACCCCTTTGTGGCGTTGAATACCCTCCTGATAGTGCGATCAGAAACCGTTTGGGCATCAAAGACGTCACCGGCCACCAGTACCGCGTCGCACTGATGTTCGTTGGCCAGTTGAGCAAGTGTTTCAATGGCCTCGAACCGGGCCTCGACCAGGGCTGCACCGTCTTCGGTCTCGAAACGGGTGAAGGCCCGGCCCATCTGCCAGTCTGCCGTATGCAAAAACTTTGGCATTTTATCTTCCTGAGAATTCGGGGAATTTTCGCGCCATTCTAGACCAACCAATCATACTTTACAGACGCGAGGCGACAATGGGCGTCGCTCTGCGCAAGTCGAACTGCCCCGGCACTAGGCCGGGGTCAGCCGGCAGGCGGCGTACTTGAATTCCGGAATCTTCCCGAACGGGTCCAGAGCCGGATTGGTGAGCAGGTTGGCCGCCGCTTCCACAAAGGCGAAAGGCACAAACACCATGCCTTCGGGCATGGTCTGATCAGCCCGCGCCGTAAGAGTGATGCTGCCCCGCCGGGTGGCGATGTGGATGTCCCCTCCCGAGGCCACGCCCAGGCGCTCCAGCTCAGAGGGCGCCAGGAATGCCGCCGCTTCGGGTTCCCGCTCGTCCAGTACCCGGCTTCTGCGGGTCATGGCGCCTGTGTGCCAGTGCTCCAGCAAACGCCCTGTGGTCAGAACCGTGGGATAGGCCTCATCCACTGGCTCGTCCGGTGGCAGGGGGCTGGCCGGAGAGAACTTGGCTTTGCCCCCGGACCTGGGAAACGCATCGGCGAAGACCACATCATCGCCTGGCGCGTCGTCGGCCTGGCACGGGTAGGTCACAGACCCTTCCTGCTCCAACCGGGACCAGGAGATATGATCCAGTGAGTGCATGCCCTGCTTCATCTCGGCAAACACCTGCTCGGGGCCGCTATAGTTCCAGGCCAACCCGAAACGCCGTGCGATTTCCTGGATAATCCACCAGTCCGCCTTTGCTTCACCTGGGGGCGCCAGTGCTGCCCTGCCCATCTGCACCTGCCGGTTGGTGTTGGTGACGGTGCCGGATTTTTCTGACCAGGCCGCTGCCGGCAGTATCACATCGGCAAACTGGGCGGTCTCTGTGGCGAACAGATCCTGTACCACCAGGTGTTCCAGGGCAGCGAGCGCGGACCGGGCGTGGGTGAGGTCCGGGTCGGACATCGCGGGGTTTTCGCCGAGGATGTACATGCCCTTGATGGTGCCGGCCTTGATGGCGTCCATAATCTCCACCACGGTGAGCCCCGGCTTCGGGTCCAATTCAGTGTTCCAGAGCTCTTCGAAGGCGGCGCGCAACTGGGCATCCCCGACCGGTTGGTAATCAGGCAGTACCATTGGGATCAGGCCGGCATCGGAGGCGCCCTGCACATTGTTCTGCCCCCGCAACGGGTGCAGGCCGGTTCCGGGCCGGCCGGTGTGGCCGCAAGTCAGCGCCAGGGAAATCAGGCAGCGGGCGTTGTCGGTACCGTGCACATGCTGGGAAATGCCCATGCCCCAGAAGATAATCGCGTTTTCGGCCTGCGCGTAGGCACGGGCCACTTCCCGAATCGTGTCGGGATCGACGCCGCATACGGGGCTCATCACTTCCGGGGTCATGCCTTCGATACTTGCCGCTAGCGCCTCGAAGCCTTCGGTATGGGTATCGATGTAGTTCTTGTCGAAAAGCCCTTCGCTGATGATCACATTGAGCATGGCGTTGAACAGTGACACGTCGCCACCGGGCGAGAAACGCACGCTGCGCCAGGCATAGGCGTCCAGCGACTGGCCCCGGGGATCAATGATGATCAGTTTGGTGCCGTTGCGTGCTGCCTGCTTGAAGTAGGTAGCGGCGACCGGGTGATTCACCGCCGGGTTGCAGCCGGTCAGAATCACCACGTCTGCCTGGAGCGCCTGCATGAAGGAGGCGGTTACGGCCCCGGACCCCAGGCACTCCATCAGCGCCGCGACGGAGCTGGCGTGGCAAAGCCGGGTGCAATGGTCCACATGGTTGGAGCCGAAACCGGTGCGCACCAGCTTCTGGAACAGCCAGGCTTCTTCGTTGGAGCACTTGGCGCTGCCGAAGCCGGCGAGCGCATCCGGTCCGTGCTGTGTTTTAAGTTGGGTCAGTCCGTTTGCCGCAAGATCCAGCGCCTCTTCCCAGCTGGCCTCTCGAAAATGCGTTAACGGGTTGGCCGGATCAAAATTGGGATCGAGCCCTTTGGGGACGCCCTCCCGGCGAATCAGGGGGCGAGTGAGCCGCGCCGGGTGAGACGGATAATCAAACCCGAAGCGGCCTTTCACGCAGAGCCTGCCCTGGTTGGAGGGGCCGTCTTTACCCTCCACAAAGAGAATACGCCCTCGCTGCTCGCCCGCTCCAGACTGGGCACTCGCAGGCTCGTCTTTCACGTGATAGGTCAGTTGGCAGCCCACGCCACAATAGGGGCAAACGGAATCCACCGTGCGGTCGGCCGTGGCGGAGTCTCCGCGGCCCTGGGCATCCATCAGGGTGGCGGGCATGAGCGCGCCCGTCGGGCAGGCCTGCACGCATTCGCCGCAGGCAACGCAGGTGCTGTCGCCCATGGGATCATCGAAACCAAATACGATCTTGGAAGCGGCACCGCGATGCGCCAGTCCGATGACATCGTTGCCCTGCACTTCCCGACAGGCTCGCTCGCACAAGCCGCAGGTGATGCAGGCGTCCAGATTCACGTTCATGGCCGAATGGGTGGCGTCGTGGCCGCCTGCGTGTGGCAGCGAATCGGAACGGGGTTCAACGTGGTGTACCGTAGGCTCGTCCCGGTCTGAACGAGCCGGCAGGCGCTGGCGCACGGCAGCGGCATCGATGGCCAGCTGGTCCGCCGTGTTCCACAAATGGCTGGACCGATCAGGGCTGCTCTCCCGCTCAGGCTGGTCGGCCAGCAGTAATTCCAGAACGCCTTTACGGGCTGCCTGAACCCGTGAGGAGCCAGCGCTTCGCACGACCATGCCGGGTGCGGCCTCCCGAATGCAGCTTGCGGCGAGTACCCGCTCGCCTTCCACTTCCACCATGCAGGCCCGGCAGTTGCCATCGGCACGGTAGCCCGGCGCGTCTTTGAAGCACAGGTGCGGGATGGTTTCTCCGGCCCGCTTGGCGACCTGCCAAAGGGTTTCGCCGGGGTAGGCCTGAACCTCGACGTTATCGAGGGTGAGGGTAAAACTTGTGCTGGAATCACTCATGGCTTTTTTCGATTCGCTCATGGCTGCCTTCCCTACCCTTTGGCGATCAGGTTTTGGCTGGCCAGTTCGCTGCGGAAATCCCGCAGCAGGCTCAGCACCGGATTGGGAGCGGCCTGGCCAAGGCCACAGATGGACGCATCGGCCATCACGGCGGCCAGTTGCTGGAGCGTCTGTTCATCCCAGGTATCCCGCTCCAGCAGCGTCAGCATTTTTTCAGTACCCACACGGCAAGGCGTGCACTGCCCGCAAGACTCGTCCGCAAAGAAACCCAAAAGGTTGGCGGCCGCGGCTTGCAGATCGTCCTGATCCGACAGAACAATCACCGCGGCAGAACCGATGAAGCAGCCGTGTTCCTGAAGCGTGTCGAAATCCAGCGGAATATCGGCTTTGCTGGCCGGCAGTATGCCGCCGGACGCGCCGCCGGGCAGATAGGCCAGAAGACGATGCCCTTCAGCCATACCGCCGCAGTATTCCTCGATCAATTCATTGAGGGTGATGCCAGCGGGTGCGACGTGCACACCGGGCCGAGCAACCCGTCCTGACACCGAAAAGCTGCGAAGCCCCTTGCGACCATGCCGGCCCTGGCTCGCGAACCAGTCGGCGCCCTGGGCGTGGATGCGGGGAATCCAGTAAACGGTCTCGACGTTGTTAACGAGTGTGGGCTGGTTAAACAATCCCTTCTGGGCTACGAACGGCGGGCGATGGCGTGGCTTGCCGGGTTTGCCTTCCAGGGACTCGATCAGGGCAGATTCCTCGCCGCAAATGTACGCGCCCGCGCCCCGGCGTAGGATTACAAAGCCGGGTTCTACGATGCCGGCAGCTTCCAGTTCGGCAACGGCGTCTTTCAGCACACCGAGGAGGCCTGGATACTCATCGCGCAGGTAGATGTAGAGGGCCTTCGCCTCAACCGCCCAGGCGCTAACCAGTGCACCTTCCAGGAAGACGTGGGGTTCTCGTTCCAGGTAATAACGATCTTTGAAGGTACCCGGCTCTCCTTCATCCGCGTTAATCACCGCATAACGGGGCCCCGGTTCGGCCCGCACGGCCTGCCATTTACGGAATGTTGGAAATCCGGCGCCGCCCAGGCCGCGCAGGCCTGCCTGTTGAAGTTCTTCCGCGAGGGACTCGACAGTAACCTGACCGTCTCGGCAATCCTTCAGCAACTGGTAACCACCTACCGAGCGGTAATCCGCCAGCTTCTGCCAATGGATGTCGTCGGGTTGAATCTGCTTTTGTTCGACTGCCGCGCCGACCGTCTCAACAGTGGCGTTGCCTACATGATGTTGTCCCACGGCCACCACGGGTGCTGTCTCGCAGCGGCCCATGCAGGGCGCATGGACCACACGCACCTGGCTCGGGTCAGCCCCATCAGCCAGTGCCTCGTGCAGTGCCCCTGCGCCCGCCAGTTGGCAGGAAAGCGAGTCACACGCCCGCAGAGTTATCTCAGGCGGTGGGGCTTGTTCATCATGAATGACGTCGAAATGGGCGTAGAAAGTCGCCGTTTCATAGACGGCGGCCATGGGCAGGTTCATGAAAGCGGCAAGGGCCCGAAGGCGGGGCATGGAGAGGTAACCGTCTGCGTCCTGCAGTACATGCAGGTGCTCGATAAGGCGATCGCGGTCCCGCAATGACGAATCAACACGTTCGTCACCGATCAGATCCCGCAGCTCCGACAGTACCGCCGGTTCCAGTTGACGGCCACGTAGAGCAGAGCGCCGGCGTTTGACCATCTTATCGTCTGTGCTCATTGTTGTTGACCAGGCGCCGAGGTATCAAAGACAGCCTTGCCGACTGACTTGATTAGTTACCGATCATTGAAGCACATCAGGCCGGGATTACGCCAGACGATGGAAAGCGGGACGAAGAGTTCGAAAACTCGGCCTCGTATATCTTTATCCGCATTTTGACTAGAGTTAAAAGAGCAATTGATACACTCAGCCAAAGCGAACGGACTGGCCCCATGAAACCGGACGACCGAATAGCACTCTTCAGTCTTGATTGCGGCAGCGACTTTGCCTCGCAAGTGGCCGTCCACCTGGGCGTGCCCCTGGGCAAACATGAGGAACGGGATTTCGAAGACGGCGAGCACAAGATCCGCACGCTGGAGACGGTTCGCAACCGGGATGTATTCGTGGTCCAGTCCCTCAACAGCAGCGATGGCCTCAGCACCAACGACAAGCTCGTGCGTCTGCTGTTTTTACTGGCCAGTCTCCGAGACGCTGGCGCCGGCCGACTAAATGTCGTGGCGCCCTACCTTTCTTACTCCCGCAAGGACAGGAGAACCAAGCCCAACGATCCTGTCACCACCCGCTATGTCGCCCAGCTCTTCGAGGCTATGACGATCGACACCATAGTGACCGTGGACGTTCACAACCGCGCCGCTTTCGAGAATGCCTTTCGCTGCCCTACAGTTCATTTGAGCGCCAGGGAAGCGTTCATCGACTACCTCCTGCCGGAACTCGGGGACAGGGAAATCACCGTAGCGTCCCCGGATATAGGGGGCGTAAAGCGTGCGGAACTGTTCCGCGAGTCATTGGCGAATCGGCTGGAGCGCCCCGTCGGCAGCGCATTTATGGAGAAGCATCGCAGCCAGGGCGAAATGAGCGGTTCTGCCGTGGTTGGCGATATCCGCAACCGCACCGTGCTGATCCTGGACGACCTGATCGCAGGAGGAGGCACCATGCAGCGGGCTGCGGAAGCGTTCAAAGACCAGGGCGCGGAGGACGTGATCGCCATCGCCACGCACGCTGTGTTCACTCAGGATACCGGGGAAAAACTGTCTTCGTCGGCATTGTCCCGGGTGATTCTCGGCAATACGGTCACTCCGTCACTGCCGTCCAAATCACTGAAGACCAAGGTTGAGCTGGTGGATATTACTGCCGGCATAGCCGATACCATCACTGCATTGCATGAAGGCAGGGATGTGACAGATCTGGAGTCCTGAATCCGGGTTTCTTGGGCGCCATCGCTTCAGCCGCCAGCACCTTTGCCGAAATCGGAGGCTATGTTCAGGTAATCCAGCGCTTTTTGCCGCCATGGCCCGCGCCTCTCGCGGAAATCGTCGTCCAGGTGCCAGATCGCCAGCTTGGCCCGTTCTGTGGCTCGGTCAGGCAGACATGCTCCGGCCGCAAATCACCATGGGCCTCAACGAGGATGCCGGCCTTTGCGCGATCCGCAAAGACCGCCGAGTGTTTTTCAATCAGTGTCATTTGCTGGTCACGGACCCGTTTGACCCTGTCCTCCGGAAGGGAGTAATCAATCAACTGTTGGTAGTGATCGTCGATGCCCTCCCGCAAGCGCTCCAGGTACTGGTTCCCCGAGAGCCGGACGCTTGCGGCATCCAGATAAAAACGGGCAAGCAAGTCGGCCGCCGCCGTGACGCGCTGGTATTCCACGGCTGAGGACTTGATCTGTTTTTCCAGCATCGCAGTCTCTGGCAGGCGATGCATGACCACCAGCCAGTCGACGGGAATGCCCTCCGTGCCCAACCTCAGCTCACCACCTGCCTCAATCACAGACTCTAGCAGAGTATGTGACCCGGGTAGATAATGACAAGGGCGGCCTGGTGTCGGCCTGGAGAATAAAGGTGGCACCGGATAACAAAGCGCTCTGGTGAAACCGCCCCTGTGGTGGTCTGATGGGTATTAAGTTGTTACGGTCGCTATCACACCGGTACTATTATGAACGCCATATAAATGCCATTATCAGGCCCTGTTTGCTGCCACCCGTTATCCAGATACCAGATAAAAGCACACTGCCGATGGACGAACAAACCCACCTGAGAACCCGCTCCTACCTGGTGGCCCGTCACCAGCATCCGGCCTGGAAGCTTCTGTCTGCCACCCGCGGGCCCCTGGTACTTAGTTGCCTGCAGGCACTGATGGAAACAAACCGGGAAGAAATCCTGTTCGAGGATGCCCAGCAAATGCTGACGGATATCCTGCGTGAACACGCCAACAGCGACGACCTGAAGCTGTCCCCCGACGACCCGGCAGCCGATGCCAGGAAAGAACTACGCTCCTGGATTCGCAAAGGGCTGATAGTGGAACGGGACGGCCGGCTGATGGCCACCGATGCCCTGCAAAAAGCCCTGGCCTTTGTTGAGGGCCTCGATGAAAAGATCATGACGTCCACCGCCTCTCGCCTCGCCACGGTACAGCGGGAAATTGAAAACCTGGAAACCCGTCTGAACCCGAATGCCCAAAGCCGTGCGGACCATATACGCCGCAAAATAAGAGACCTGGAGCACGAAATGGCCGACGTGGAAGCCGGTCGATTCAAGGTGCTGGAGGGGGCCGAAGCCGCAGAAGGCATCCGCGAAGTCTACAATCTTGCCACCAGTCTGCGAGCGGACTTTCGCCGGGTGGAGGACTCCTATCGGGACGCAGACCGTCAGTTACGCCAATCCATCGTCAGCGAACAGCATCACCGTGGCGAAATCGTTGACCGCTTGCTGGACGGCCACGACACCCTGCTGGAAACCGCCGAGGGCAAGGTATTCCACAACTTCAGTGAGCAACTTAGCCGTTCCATCGAGCTGGACAACATGAAACACCGGTTGCGTACCATCCTGAAGAATCCGGCAACCCGCCACGCCCTGTCCCGACAGCAACAGGATGAATTGCGCTGGCTCGTGATCCGGCTGATACAGGAGTCCGCTGCTGTCATCCGCGCCCGGGCCCGCAGCGAAAAAGACGTCAAAGGGTTCCTGAAAACCGGGCTGGCCGCCGAGAACCACAGAGTCGGCGAACTGCTCAATGGTATACTGAACACCGCACTTAACATCGACTGGTCCAGCCACAAGGTCCGCAAAGGCGACACGCCTCTGCCGCCAATTGCCGTGGCGGTTTCCAGCCTGCCGCTGGTTGAGCGGCTCAGATTCAAGTCCGCCACTGAAGAGCAGGCACAAGGCCTCGAGTTGACCGATCAGGGCGTCAACCTCGACGACGTCGACGAAGAGTTCTGGCGGGCATTTGACGGTCTTGACCGGGAAGCCCTGTACCAGGAAACCCTGGAACTGCTGAAAGTCACCGACCGCCCCATGAGCATCGGCGACCTGGCGGCTCACCTGCCGCCCACTCACGACCTGGAAACCATTGCCCTGTGGCTGGCCATGTCCCGTGAGGCGGAGGTGGAAATCACCGACGACCGGGAAGCCGTGGATATTACCGACAGCAACGGACACCGGCTGCGCTTCCACGTGCCGCAACTGGCGCTAACCCGACAAGACGCAGAAGCCATCGACTGGGAGCTGTAAACCCGCATGTCTGACTATTTTGACCGCCTGACAAGCCAGGCAGACGACCAACAAGGCCGGGACGAGCCGCAACAGACATCAGAGGCACTGGCCCATGTCGATCAGCAAACGCCTCTGACGGAGGCCAGCCACTACACGCCCGGCAATGTGAAAGCCACCGCCCAGGAGCTGCTGAAATACGGGTTGCTGGAAGCAGACCGTAAGCCCAACCTCTACCAGGTTGCCACCACCCAGACCGCTGCGATCAACCAGATCCTGGAACCGTTCGACCTGCGCCTGAAAGTGGACGACGTACGTGGACTGGCTTTCCTTGTCGTGTCAGACCGGCTCTTCAGCGAAGGCCAAGAAAACGACGACGAGTGGTCCCACCCCCTGGTGCGCCGCCAGCGTCTGACCATGGAACAGTCCCTGCTGGTGGCCATACTACGCCAGCACTTTATCGCCCACGAACAGGAAACCGGTCTCGGTGCCGGCGAAGCCACTGTGGAACTGGATGAGCTACTGCCCCAACTGCAGCTGTACCTGGGCGACACCGGCAGCGACACCCGCGACCAGAAACGCCTGCGCAGCCTGCTGGACAACCTCAAGAGCCACGGCATTGTCTCGGACATCGACGCCAACGACCAGGTGGTCGTTCGCCCTATCATCACCCACCTGGCGAACCCGGAAAATCTGCAGAACCTGCTCCACCATTTCCGACAAATGGCCGGCCAGTCCGCCCCGCAAGACGCTGACGGAGAGGATGTATGAGCCTGCCCCAGACCGACCTCTTTGCCGCTGACATCCTGCCGCCCACGGCCTATATCCTGACCCACCTGGACCTGTATAACTGGGGGCCCTTCGGTGGACGGCACTGCGCGGAGATCGACCCGAAAGGCACCGCCATTATCGGCCCCACCGGCAGCGGCAAGACCACGCTGGTGGACGCGTTGATGACCCTGTTGACTCACCAGCCCCGGTACAACCTGGCCTCCACTGGCGGCCATGAAAGCGACCGTGACCTGATTTCCTATATTCGGGGCGTATCCGGTGCCGGTAACAATACCGGCGACAACAGCCATATCGCACGCGCTGGTAAAACCGTAACAGCCGTGAGCGCCCGCTTCTCCAACGGTAACAACGCTATTCGCATCGGGGCGCTGTTCTGGATCGACGGCAGCAGCTCTGCCGCCAGCGACCTGAAACGCCTATGGCTGTTTTCAGAAAGGGATGACCAGAGTCTGGACAACTGGCTGGCCATTCACCACGAGGGTGGCGCCCGGGAGCTCAAGCAACACGCCGGGGATAACCCAGGCTTACAGGCCAACGACAGTAAGAAAGCCTACCTGGCCCAAGTACGGCGATTTTTTGAAGTGGGGGAAAATGCCTTCACTCTGCTCAACCGCGCCGCGGGCCTGAAGCAGCTCAACAGCATCGACGAAATCTTCCGGGAACTGGTGCTGGATGACCACTCGGCGTTCGACCGGGCGGCAGAGGTGGCCAGTGAGTTTGACGACCTGGCCGCGATCCACAGCGAACTGGAAACCGCCCGAAAACAACACCAGTCGCTGCTACCCATAGCGGAAACCTACGAAAAGCACCAGAGTGCCACCAGAGAGCTTGACCAGCAGCTGTTATTGAAAGACATCCTGCCGATCTGGTTCGCACAAACCGGCTACGAGCTGTGGAGCACCCGCAAACAGGACCTGGAACGCCAGCTTGATAAGGGCAGAGAAACCCTCGAGTCATTGAGCAGCAATGTTAAGCAACTCAACAGCAAAGCCGATACCCTGAAAGACATATACCTGCAGGCCGGTGGTGCCAGCATAGAGCAGCTAAAGGAGCAGATCTCCCAACAGAAGCGCTGGGTAGGAGAACGGGGCCGACACGCCAGGGACTACCAGACCCTGACCGGCAAGCTTGACCTGGACAGCACACTGAGCTCCGAAGCACTGGCCCGGAACCGCCAGCTCGGTGAGTCAAAGCTGGCCGAACTGTCCGAACTTGCGGACACTCAGGACGAATTCCTGCTCGACCTGCGTTTTCGTCACGGTAAGCTCAATGAAACCCTGACGGAAATCACCGAAGAAATCGACCGCATCAAGGCCCGGCCCGGGTCCAACATCGACGGACGTTACCAGGAATTCCGCAGCGAACTGGCCCAGGACCTGAACCTGGACGAAAGCATTCTGCCGTTCGTGGCAGAACTGGTGGAAGTCAAAGCCGAAGAACGTGACTGGCGTGGCGCCATTGAACGGGCTATCGGCGGGCACCGCCTGCGCCTGCTCGTGCCACCGGCCGCCATGCAATCGGCCCTGGACAGGGTCAACAGCCGTGACAACCGCCTTCATGTGCGACTGCTGGAAGCCCAGGCACCCCAGGCCACGGCACAGTTCATGAAGGATGGCTTCACCCGCAAGCTGAACTTCAAGGACCATCCTCACCGGGAAGCCCTGAAACAATTGTTGGCCGAAATCGACCGACACTGCGTGGACTCTCCCGAAACCCTGCGCCAGACACCCCATGGCATGACCCAACAGGGCCTGATGTCCGGCAAGAAGGGCTATTTTGAAAAACGGGACAACCAGCGGCTCGACAAGGGCTGGATGACCGGCTTCAACAACCGTGACCGTCTCTCCGCGCTCAACAACGAACTGAGCGAAACCCGTAAGAAAGCGGACGCTCTGGGGCGGCAACTCGAATCAGCCCGCCGTAATCTCAGGGACACAAAGGATCAGATAAGGCTTTACGAACTCCTGGGCGAAACCGAGTTCAGCACCATCAACCTGCCCAGCGCACAACGTGAACTCGATGCCCTGCAAAGCCGGCTGGAAGCACTGACCGCTCCGGACTCGGATGTGGAAAAAGCACGGGGGGAATTTGAAGCGGTTCGCCAGCAACTAGAAGAAGGCCGACAACAGCTGTCGAACCAGGAAACCGCCCTCGCCCTGCTGAAAGAAAAGCGCAACCAGGCCACGGACCGCTGCACAGAACTGCTGGACCGGCTTGGCGATGGCCTCACAGACGACCAGCAAAGCCTGGCAACCAGACACTTCCGCACCCCGAAAGCGGACCAGTACGAACGACTGGAAGCCCTGGAGCGGGACCAGCGAGAGCAACTGGACAAAGTCATTGGGAAGCTGGGCAAACAGATCCAGAGTTTTGAACTCAGCCTGACCCAACTGATGGAAAAGGCGCTCACCATTGATACCGGGGCGCTGATTGAAACCGGCAGTAATATCCAGGACATTCCGGAATACCTGGAACGCCTGCGGGTACTGGAGGAAGAAGCCCTTCCCCAGAAGCTGGAGCGATTCCTCAGCTATCTGAACCAGTCGTCGGATCAGGGCGTGACCCAACTGCTGGCTCACATACAGAACCAGGTGGCCATCATTGAAGAACGTATCGCCGATCTGAACGCCACACTGCGGCGGGTCGACTTCCAGCCTGGCCGCTACCTGCGCCTGGAGCCCCGCCGGGTTACCCATGAATCCCTCCGCAGGTTGGAGCGCGCACAACGGCAGCTGCGGGCGGATGCCCTGAAAGGCGACCAGGGCGAAAGCCATTTCAAGGCTCTGCAAAACATGGTGGCCTTGCTGCGGGACGCGGCAGACAACAAGCGCACCGTGGGTGCCCGGGCTCTGCTGGACCCGCGCTACCGGCTGCAGTTCGAAGTTTCGGTGCTGGAACGCGAGTCCGGCTCGGTGATCGAGACTCGCACCGGCTCCCAGGGGGGCAGCGGCGGCGAAAAGGAAATCATCGCCAGCTACATTCTTACCGCCTCCCTGAGCTATGCGCTTTGTCCGGACGGCGCCACCCAGCCACTGTTCGGAACCATCGTGCTGGACGAGGCCTTCTCCAAGAGCTCCCACGCCGTAGCCGGCCGCATCATCTCGGCTCTCAACGAGTTTGGCCTGCACCCACTGTTCGTCACGCCCAACAAAGAGATGCGACTGCTACGGGCCCACACCCGCTCTGCCATCCTGGTTCACCGCAAGGACCTGCGGGCCACCCTTACCTCACTGAGCTGGGAAGAACTGGAGGCCCACGCGGAGAAAATGACCCGGAAAGCCCATGAAATCCCCGGCTGAACTGGCAAGCCGCCTGGCCCGCCAATGGCAGAACGCGGACCTGCGCGAACAGCGCCTGCTCCGGCCTCAGGGCTGGCCATTAACCCTCCCCATCGGCAAGCCCACGGGCGCGACGGTACGGGAGAAGGTCACACAGGTACGAGAACACCTGCGGCAATGGCGGGAGGTCACCACCGGGCAGGTCCAGTGGCAGCTGGTCCGCTTCAAGAGCACCAGCGAAGCCATCGACATTCCCACCCACTGGACACTGGACACTCCCAGCCAGTGGGTGCAGGCCGCAGGCAGCAGTGAAGTCAGGCGGGAATACGACACACTCAGCCGTCTCGCCTCTGTTCTGGACCCGCGATTTCACTCACTGATCATACGCCGGCGCAGCCTGGTCATGGATAAGCCGGAAAGCGACGTTATTCGCAGCGGCAAGGTTGCCCTTCAGCTCCAGCCAGGCTGCGCCGAAAGAAAACCCCTCAGGGCACTGTCTATTGCCGGCACCGACAGCAAGTTCTTCGAGCGCAACCGCCAGCTTGTAACGCTGATGCTGGACATTCTGTTCGACGGCCAGGCCAGCGAAACCGGGCTGGAAGCCTTTCTGGGCGCTGAAGACGACGGCCACCACTGGTTACTGGTCGCCGACCTTGATGGCTCGTTGTTGCCCTTCACGCAAATGCGGGTCCGGGCCCACGAACTCCAAAGCACGCCTTTACCTGGCGAACGGTTGATACTGGTTGAAAACGAACGCTGCCTTCACCAGTTGCCCAGGGTCTCCGGTACGGTCTCGGTACTTGGGTCGGGCCTGAACCTGTCCTGGCTCAACGCAACATGGCTGAAAGATCGGGCGACCGCCTATTGGGGCGACATCGATACCTGGGGGCTGACCATGCTGGCCAGCGCCCGGAAACACCTCCCGCTTCTCACACCACTGCTGATGGACAGGATTACCTTCGACACGTTCGCCGACGCAAGTGGTGTTGAAGAACCACAGCCTGCCCCCTCGATCACTCCGCCAGGATTGACCGGAAGCGAGGCTAAGCTTTACCAACGTCTGAGACAGGCAGACCGGGGCCGGCTGGAGCAAGAGTTTCTGCCGGTCTGTGTTGTTCATAGGGCCATTGGAGACTGGGTCGATCGCTCCGCAGAATAACATCAACAAAATAGTCCAACGCGCTCAAGATCTTGCGCAGTGCTCACATGTATCAGGTTTTAACGATTCTTCGGCGTTGAATTGCAAGCCAAAACTCTATCGGTGTACACTGCACGTGTACACAAAAGAAGGAGAAAGCATGCAGACCATTAATGTCCGGGAAACGCGGGAAAAGCTTTCCAATCTATTAGACGCGGTAGCCGCTGGAGAAGAGATTGTTATCCTTCGCCATGGTAAACCAGCAGCGCGCCTGACGGCAGCCTATCCGGAAACTATTCAGTTTCTGGATCGTTCAGGGCTAAGAGCTTCGCTACCGCCTTCTCGAGAAAGTTCTGCAAAGACGGTGCGAGAGCTCAGAGACGAAGAGCGCTATTGATGTACTACTTCGACACCAGTGCCGTTCTACCCTACTACCGCCAAGAGCATGCTAGCGATAGCATTCAAGCCTTGCTTGAATTGCAGACCAAGCCAGTTCTGATCAGTCATTTAACAGAAGTGGAAGTTGCAAGTGCTTTGGCCCGTTGGGTTCGCATGGGGGAGCTTAGTGAGCCCCAGGCAAATCGCATCGAAAGTGCCCTCCATGATGATGTCAGCCACGGCCGCTTCACCCTCTGCTCTATTGAATCAGACCATTACCGTCGAGCCGGGCATTGGATCGGGACACGAAAGACAAGTCTGAGGACACTGGATGCACTCCACCTGGCCTGCGCGGAGTCTAATCAGGCTTGTTTGATCAGTGAGGACGAAGCGTTGCTGAACGCGGCCGTTTTTTTTGGCATAGACGCGCGCCTTGCCTCAAATCGCAGCTGAGCACTATAGGCAGGAAGCTGAGTCTACTTAACCTGCTGTAACAACACGGAAATAAATTGGAGGCGCGGGTCGGAATCGAACCGGCGTACACGGAGTTGCAGTCCGCTGC